>Ga0208542_1000150_pt1 | contig 30450 bp, 43 predicted proteins | sample DEB08_DNA_3_FD_185495 | JGI IMG/M metagenome (GOLD analysis project Ga0208542, IMG submission 185495) | Aqueous microbial communities from the Delaware River and Bay under freshwater to marine salinity gradient to study organic matter... | ecosystem: Environmental > Aquatic > Marine > Coastal ... | reverse complement strand
TATTGAGTTAGGTATGTCATCAAAGCAAGAGATGTCCAAGCAGAACCCATTCGGGTGGAATGATGAGAGGGATATTGCGGTATTCAAGAAATATGGTGTAAGCAAGGATGAGTTTGAGGAGGTTAGCAATCCAAACAAATTCGATGAGATAATAACTATGTATTCATACGAGAAAGCACCAGGTGTTGAAGGACCGATACTTATACCGACATCAAGAGAGTTTTGTGAAACGATAGTTGGGTTCGGTAAACTTTATTCACGTGAGGACATTGATGAGATGAGCTTAATACTTGGCTATGATGTATGGGAACGCAGAGGCGGTTGGATGACTATCAAAGGCACTACCGAGCATGTACCTTATTGCAGACACGTATGGGAGGCTAAACTTGTAAGGAGGAAATCAAATGGCTAATTTTATATACTTAATTTCAACCACATACCTAAAGGATAACACACCTTTAAATGAGAACTTAGACGATAAGTTGCTCAAGAGTGCAATCAAAGAAGCACAAGAGATATATATTCGTGACATCATTGGTAGTGGTGTATATGATGAGGTATTAGACCAAGCGTATAACGGCACTCTAACGGCTCTAAATACAACCTTGATAGATTCCTATATAGCACCTTGTTTAAAGTACTATACGCTCGTTGAGAGTATGTTACCTTTGACCTTCAAGTTCATGAACAAGAGTGTTGCATCAAGGAATAGCGAGAACGCTACACCTATCACAACTGCTGAGTTAACTATGATAGAGAAAAGGTATAGAGATAAGGCGGAGTATTATGCAGAGCGTTTAAGAGATTACCTAAAGGAGAACCCAACAGACTATCCGAAATACTTAAATCCTGGTAGTGGCTTTGATGTTATCAGACCACACAACACTGCTTTCTTTGGAGGTATGTATCTACCAGGTACAGATGACGATTGTTTCTATAACTATGACTTCCCAGAAGATAACTAAAAACAAATGGAGGCTCAAGAACGAAGCCAAACTAAAAAACTATGACTCTAAACCAGATAATCGACAAGATAAAAGCACAAGCGGAAAGCCACAAGATGGTAAACAAGTTCGCAGTCGGGGCTGAGTTTGACTTTGCCGTTGATGAGGTTAAGTACTACCCGATTGTATGGTTAGTGCCTAATGGCTTTACGTTTAACACCGACCAGCGATTGGTGTCCTATCAGTTCGCAATGATGGTGATGGATAGAACGTTTGAGAGTTCGTCTAACACGATTGAGGTGTTGAGTGATAGTGCCGGTATCATAATTGATATTGTAACCCTTTTAAAACGAAATGTAAGCGATGCAGACTTTGAAATCTCGGTTGGCGGAACGGCTGAACCCTTTTATGACTCACGTACTGATGTTGTTGCTGGGCATGTTATTGACTTTACCATCAACACGCCATACCTCGAGTCCTATTGCGACATACCAACCTGATACGAGTAGGGTTATCATCATAAGAGAAATCTATGCAGTTGACAAGGAGATTGATAGTATTTACAACATCTACTCTGATAGCATTAGCAGCCCTAACACCACAGAGGCTTTGCTCTCAATTCTCCGACTCCACGATAAGGGAGATAAACCAAAGGTTGATTGAGTTGCACGAGTGCAGACAGAAGCAAGAGTTATACATTCAACTTGCTAAAAGTGACTCATTAACTATACACAAACAAACAGAGTTAATAAATACTCTTATATTTGCTAACGAACAACAACAAGTCAAGGTTAAAAGATACCGCAACTATTCAATGATAACAAGTGCTATTTTAATCTTGGCAATAATACTATGAAGACAAATGTACACATCTTCCGTAATGAATGGAAACCCAAAAAGGTACTTCTCTTATCCGACATACATTGGGATAACCCTAAGTGCCAACGTGACCTCCTTAAACGTCACCTTGACCAAGCCAAAGAAATAGGTGCAGACGTATTGCTCAATGGCGATACCTTCTGCTTAATGCAAGGGGCATATGATCCTCGCAAGAACAAAGATGATATACGACCAGAACATAACAAGGCTAACTATCTTGATGCGGTTGTAAACGATGCCGTTGAATGGTTTAGCCCTTATGCTCATCTTATCAAGGTTGTAGGTTATGGCAACCACGAAACCAACATACTTAAGCGACAAGAGACAGACGTGATTGAACGCTTTGTCTATGGGCTTAATTCAAAGAACGACACACAAGTTGAGGTAGGTGGTTATGGTGGATGGATAGTGTACGGCTTTCAAAGGGGTAATGGAGAAGGTCGCACACGCTTTAATATAAAATACTTTCATGGCTCTGGTGGTGGTGGACCAGTAACAAAAGGAACGATACAGTTCAATCGTATGTCTACAATGGTAGAGGGTGCTGATATGGTATGGATGGGGCATGTTCACGAAGACCATGAGCTGACCTATACAGTTGAGAGGTTGAGCAGTAACAATAAGGTACACCTCAAGGATATACTAATGGTAAGAACGGCTACATATAAAGAGGAGTACAACGAAGGCAAAGGAGGTTGGCACGTTGAAAGAGGTGCAAGTCCCAAACCTCTTGGCGGACGGTGGTTAGAGTTGCATCCCGAGAGAGCATGGAAGGACAATAAAGAAACAATGAAGGTTAACGCATTTACATACAAGACACTATGAAAGTAGCAGTACCATTTGTATTTAGAGAGGAACAGACAGATCCGATATACCGACAGATAGGTATAGAGATGGATAGCGATGAGGTCGAGATAGTAGTTGATGGTTACCTGGACCTTGACAAGGTTATTGGTTGTAGCGAGTTCTATGAGATGACTCATGTATATTGTGAAGGTCAAAGTTTTTTAATAGATTTGCCATTGGAGGAGTTTAGACAACTATGGATGTAGTTAATTCACCAGCGCACTATCAAGGGGAGATAGAGTGCATCGAATGTATTAAAGCACAAATGAGTTATGAAGAATTTAAAGGTTATCTTAGGGGCAATTCTATTAAGTATATGTGGCGGTATAATCGTAAGAATGGATTGGAAGACTTGCAAAAAGCAGAGTGGTATCTTAAACGTTTACAACAAGAAATCAAAGATGGGCAACATAAACAACTGTAATATAGACTATATCCTCAAGTGGGAGGGTGGCTTATCCAAGCACGTCAAGGATAGTGCAAGTTCAAACTGTGTACCTGATGGAAGTGGGGTGCATACCAACAAGGGCATCACCTGGCTTTCATGGAGGGCTAAGCATGGCTCCAGTGAGTCATCAATCAAACGTTTCTACGAGATGAGTAAGAAGGATTGGTTAGGTATGTATGAGTTGTATTGGTATGGCATTAAAGCGGACAAGATTGATTCAGACCTTATCGCAGAATTTTGGGCGGACTTTGCTTGGGGTTCTGGTGTAGGTGGTGCAGCACGTCAGTTGCAGTCTTATTTGCGTTCTGAGGGCTTTAATTTAGAAATTGATGGTATCATAGGTAAAATGACTTTGAGTGCCTTAAATGGGCTTATAAAGGCTAAAGGAGAGAGATACGTCTTTGATGGGTGTTATATTCATCGCATACACTTCCTTAAATCACTTAAATCATTCGCTGACTTTGGGCGTGGGTGGATGAACCGATTAGAGGACTTTTACGATTACGCTGAAACTAAACTAAATGGCTAATAAGTTTGATAAAAAGGCACTTGAGAAGTTAGGTCAAACGTTCGATAACTTTGAACCGGCTGAGGACATCTTGGATATGGTTGCCGATTGGGGTAATAAACTCCTAAAGGAGATGCGTAACAACCTAACCAAGAACAAGAGCTTTGCATCATCTAAACTATATCAGTCACTTAACGTTGTACCTAAACAAGAGGGTACAAGGTATAACATCAAGGTTGAGATGGAGGACTATTGGAAGTACGTGGAGTATGGTAGAGGTCCAGGTAAACAACCACCAATGCAATCTATATTCGATTGGATTAATGTCAAACGAGATGTTCTGGCTAAAGTTAAGAACGCCAAGAATAAACTATCGGCTAAAAGGTCACTCGCATTTGTTATCGCTCGTAAGATAGGGCGTGAAGGTATTAAGCCTAAGCCATTCGTTGAACCGGCACTTCAAAAGGTAACTGTTGATTCTCTTATTAAGAAGATAGAGAAGTATGTTACAGTTAGTTTAGGAAAATAATTTTTTTATTTAAGAAAAGTTTTTTATATTTGTGGTCGTAAAGACTATGGATATACAAACAATTATTAATGAGATCAAGTTAAAGCGGAAGCATGGCTTGGTTAAAAAGGTGAGCAAGGCAACTGGCATCAGCCAACCTACTGTTCGCAAGTATCTTAATGGCGAGGGTATCGTATCAGATAAGGCACTCGTTGTATTACGTCACGCATTAAAGGAGGTTGAAGATGAGGGTTGATATGTTTATTCAACGAGGCGAGGGGTTAACCCTTGAGGTTGAAACTGCCTTCTGCACTTTGGTTTACGACTTAGAAACCATCTGCAAGTTAATTTTAACACACATGTATGACTTTTCTAACTATGTGATAATAGAGGAGGATGAGGACAGAGTTAAGAACTATGACCTTGATATGGATAGCTTAACCGAGAATAACCTATATGACATACTACACGACCTAATTAATTACCACGATTTAAATTATGAAGACATCAGATAAACTAACTAACTTAACCAAAGCTTTGTTTGAATTTCAAGGCAAGGTTACCAGCGTTAAGAAGAACGCTAAGAACGACCATTTTAAGAACAAGTATGCTGACTTAACAAGCATCATTGAAACCATCAACCCTATACTGCAAGAGTGTGGCTTATTGGTTACCCAACATCCTAACGAGGACGTATTGGTTACAACTGTTTACCATGCTGAAAGTGGTGAGTATATGCAGAGCGAACAAGTGTTAAGGATGAGGGATTTAAACAACCCACAACAACAAGGCTCGGCAATCACCTATGCAAGACGTTATGCCCTTGCAAGTATCTTTAACCTATCTCAAGAGGATGACGATGGAAATAGTGCAGCAGCCGTTAAAGAACCACAGAAGATGGTTAAGGAAGTATTGAACGAAAAGCATCCAATGTGGGATAAGGCTCTTGACCATTTGCAGAAGGGCAACCCTATTGCCGACATTACTCGCAAGTATACAGTAGGTGCTAAAGAGTTAGAGTTGTTAAAAGCAGTTAAATGAATAATGACAAAAGGATTTAGATATGAAAAAAGTCCAGTAAATTAATTAAAAAACTTGACAACTATGACACAATATAACTCAATATATAAAGAGTCTATTAAAATGCTCAACTTAGCAAAAGAAAAAATGCCTAATTTTAATTCTTGTATAACAACTCGTAAATGGTTAAAACATTATGCGAATCGTATTTTAGATATTAATATAGATGAATCTTCAGAATCAGATATAGTATATAAAAGAAAATACAAAAATAAAGTGATTGAATTTAATGAAAAGCAATATTACAAGGCTGTAAAAAAACAAATGAACAAATTAAATTGGAAATTACGTTAACGATATGGAAATAACATTCACACAATCAGAAGATAAGTGGTTAGAGGCGAGAGGAACTCGCTTCACCGCTTCCGAGATACACAAACTAATGGGGGCGAGTCGTAGTGGCTCACCCCTATCTAAAACCGCAGAGACATACATCTATGAGAAGGCAGCCGAGATACTAACCGGTGAGCGTAAGATGGCTTTTGGTGTAGCATTGGACTGGGGTAAGGAACAAGAGCCTAATGCCTTCCATACCTTCTCTCAATTAGACTTCCAAGAGTGGACATACTACGGAGGTGAGAACTATGTGTTTATACCCTATGGCGACAACTCCGGTTACTCTCCTGATGGTTTAAGCGACAACGCTATACTTGAAATTAAATGCCCATTCAACTCCGGTATACACCTTAAGAACTTTAACATCTATGATGCTGATGGTTTAAAGGACATACATTCGGAGTACTACTGGCAGATGCAGATGGGTATGTTAGCCACCAACCTGGATAAGGGTTACTTCGTTTCGTATGATTCACGTATGCCACAAGCAAAGCAAGTTCACATTGCAGAGATTGAAAGGCACGATGTTGAGTTTGATATACGTGAGAAGTTAGAGGTTGCAACAGAATTATTAAATAATATTTTACAATAAAGAAAAAAGTTTTATATTTGAAGTATGGAAACACCAGTAATATTTTTACCGATAGCGATTGTACTTGGTATCATCGTTGTAGCATTGTATCAAATTGGCAAGTATTATTTTAAGAAATTGAGCCAATATATTAAAAATGCTAATTTAAAGTAATACCTTTGTAAGGTAAACAACAACCTTGTGGTAGGGGTTCAGTTTAAAGATATTTGCCTGGACGGGTAAGATGGTCTACCACACATCTTACTTGCTCTGGGCTTTTTTTGTTAATTGAAAAAAGAAGAAGTAAGCAAGTTCATAATATTCGAGTCATCGATATTGGACGATTTAAATCACCGACAAGCAATACTTATGGGCTTGTTAAATGGAATGGCTAAAAAGGAGGGATATGCCTATCTTAAAAATGCCACAATCTGTGAGTTATTGAAAGCATCAGAATCAACTGTTAAAAGTGATTTAAAAACGTTAGAGGAACTTAAGTATATCAAAAGGGAAGTTATAAGGAATGATAAAAAAGAAGTAGTTCAAAGACGTATATACCCTATGGTTAAATTTTACACGGAGGGTGGGGTTAAAACTTACACGGAGGGTAGGGGTGAATTTTATACCATAGATAAAGATAAGTATATAAATATAATAGATAAAGAATATAGGGATGCCTTTGCAAGGTGGATTCAATACAAAAAGGAAATAAAGGATATGTATAAATCAGAATTAAGTTTAAAGACGTTAGCAACCAAAATAATGAACAACGTATCAGCAAAGCAATTTGATGAGGTTGTTGATATATCAATTAGCAATGGATGGAAGGGATTGTTTTTTGATAAAGTAAAAAAAGATTTACCTTCGAACAAACCTAAAATAGCAACACTCGATGATTAACCAAGAACTAATAGGGATATTTTTAGTATACCCAAGCACACACGTTCACCTTTCCAAACTTAACCCTATATGGTTACAGGGTAAGGATAGGGATATTATTGAACGTATGCGAGAGATGTATATTACCAATGAGCCAATCAACTTACCATCGGTAGGTATGCAGTTTAAAGAGCATATCCAATACATTGCTCAAAGTCCTAACTTGGTTAGTACAGATAGCCACATTGAAAAGATAATCACATCACTTGAGATTGACTATAAAACTAAACAGTTAAGGAATGCACTTGCTAACTTCAATATGAACCAAGACTTACCAGACATCATAACCAACCTTAATAACCTAACTCAACAAGCACAACTATCCATCCATAAGACAAGCGACTTTATGACAACGATAGCCGGTAAGGTTGTCGATGAGATTGAGGATAGTGTTAAGAGGGGTGAGGTGAGAATGGGTATGCCTACTGGATGGAAGTACCTTGATAAGTACTTGGGTGGGTGGAACAAAGGAAACGTGGTTATACTTGCCGGTAGACCTGGTTCGGGTAAGACGGCTATGGCTATGAACTTAAGCATAGAGGCAAGTCAGTTTGGCAATGTGTTGTTCTTTTCTTTGGAGATGAGCAAGGAGGAGTTAGCCAAGAGATTCCTTGCAACGATGGGTGAGATACATAACTACAAGATACGAAACTCAAAGGTGACTGTTGATGACCTTGAACGAATGGCAAGAGTAGTTAACTCATTCAATGGTGACTTGTCGGTTGATGATGATGCCACAATGACCATTTACGACTTAATAGGAAAGGCACGTTTACACAAAGCCAAGCAAGGATTGAACTTGGTTGTCATAGACTATATGCAACTACTCAAAGGAACTAAACAAAATAGAGAACAAGAGATTGCAGAGATAAGCCGTCAGTTAAAAATAATGGCAAAGGAGTTAGGCATTACAGTTATAGCATTAGCACAGTTATCAAGAAAGAGTGAGGAGAGAGCAGACAAGCGACCTTTACTTTCAGACTTAAGGGAGTCGGGTGCAATAGAGCAAGATGCTGATGTAGTAATGTTTCCCTTTCGACCGGCATACTATGAGGAGGATAAACCAGAGTTAGAGTTGGATGCAGAGTTAATCATTAGAAAAAACCGACACGGAGAATGTGCAACTATACCTTGCACGTTTGAGGGTAAGTACACAAGATATAAAGAGGCATTATGAGGCACGGAAGTTTATTTAGTGGTATAGGTGGCTTTGATCTTGCTGCCGAATGGATGGGTTGGGAGAACGTATTCCACTGCGAGTGGATGGAATTTCCACGCAAAGTATTAGAATATCATTTCCCTAATGCTGATAGTTTAATTGATATATGTAAAACTGATTTTAAAAAATATGCAAACAAAATTGACATTTTCACAGGAGGATTCCCATGCCAACCATTCTCAATGGCTGGAAAAAGAAAAGGAACAAAAGACGAACGCTATCTATGGGGAGAGATGCTTAGAGCAATACAAGAAATTAAACCCAAATATGTCATTGCAGAAAATGTCTTTGGTATCACGAATATTGACGGCGGAATGGTTTTCGAACAGGTGTGCATTGACTTGGAAGCTGAAGGGTACGAAGTTCAAGCGTTTATTATTCCAGCTGCAGCCAAAAACGCACCGCATAGACGAGACAGATGCTGGTTTGTTGGAATCAAAAATGCTACCGACAATATGTCCAGGGACACACGGAAGGGGTGGGATTCCTCACAAGGGTGTAGTGAATGCTCTATTGTCAGGGGAAAAGCCAAAAGTACAAGAATTGTTAGTGGACAGAGTTTTTGCAATAGAATTAAAGAAACAAGGTGTGAATCATGTGGAAACATTCAGAAATTTTCAAATTCCACAAATGCTACCGACACCAACAGCAATGGACTCAACAAATGCGACAGCAACGATGAAATCAACACAAGTCAAGGAGGGGAGTATGCACAGCGTGACATTGAACAGAGCGATGGCAATGGGGATGCTACCGACACCACAAGCACAGGAAGGGGACAAGATAACAGGATTAGAAAATCAAGATTCAATGACAAAAAGAGTTCGACAAATGACTGGTCAAACTTCCCAACTCAATCCCCGATTTGTGGCGGAGATGATGGGCTTCCCACCGAATTGGACGGAATTACCTTTTCAAAGTGGAGATCAGAAAGCATCAAAGGATACGGAAACGCAATAGTGCCACAAGTAGCATACGAAATATTTAAACAACTATGAACTACGAATATGAATACATCAAACTAAAAAGCCAATTAGCAAGGCAGAAGGTGTCACACCGCAACAAGGTACTATCCCTTGAAAAGGAGATTGAACGATTAAGAAACCAGATTGCTAAACCATTTAAGCCAAAGATGGCTAACGCTACATTAGAGCAGTTGTTGGACATAGTATGCAGTACAACTGGAGTGTTACCGATGGAGTTATGCTCAAGGTCACGCAAGAGGGAATATGTCATTGCCAGGCATTTGTTCTTTTACATTGCCTCAAGGCATTTAGGTTTACCATTGACCAAGATAGGGTTGTTCACTAACCGAGATCATTCAAGCGTCATACATGGCAAGGATACCTACCAAGACTTTTTGGACATGGGCTACCAACCTGAGTGCGATTACTACAACCAAACTATTGAGATGTTGGGAATATGTTGATAAGTACTACAATAATGTAATAAACTTTGAGTCATCAAAAAGGCGGACATCATAAAGGAACTCACGCAAGAGTCATGGCTGATGGAGTTTTGTGTCAAGATAGGTGGAGAGTTAGCCAACGACTTATATCAAGAATTGTTTGTTATACTATGCGAGAAGGACTCCGAATGGATAGAGAGCAAGTATGCCTCTGGTTATTGGGAGGGCATCGTTATCAGGATATGTTTAAACCAATTCTATGGCAAAAGAACAACCTTTGACAAGCACTTCAAACAACCCATTGGTTTATATGATACAGAGGATGTGCAGATACCTTACATTGAGGAGAAGTTATACAACGAGTACTTTTACCTATCGATTGAGCAAGTGGTTAAAAAATGTGACTGGTACGAAACAAGGATATGGCAACTATATTCCAAAGGTGACAAGGATAAGGGTATCAAGCCTCGTTCAGCCAGAAGCATATCAAGGGTAACCGAAATATCAAGACAAGAGATACTACGAGTAATAAACACAATAAAACAAAAAGCAAATGATCACTTTACTACAAATTATCGGCATATCGTTCTTGGCGATACTGTGGGTTAGGGAGATAGGATACCGGTTCGTTAAGCCATTGAGCTGCGAGTTATGTATGGCATTTTGGATGAGTGCCTTTTGGTTTCATTCAATAGAGGGCATACTTTATGCATCGGTATCTGGACTTATAGCAACACTTTTAAATAAATATATATGACACAAGAAGAAGCAAAATACATCATTGATGTGGTTAAACCTTTATTCCTTAAATGGAAAAAAGAACAAGTACTCCGTATGCCACCAGAGGTAAACGTTGAGTTTCGCAAAATCTATCTCAAGGAGAATGGAAGACCATTACCCACTTGTTCAAGTTGTGTAGTAGATGGTATGCTCTCTATGGTTATTAGAGCAGAAGCTCAGTACCAACCTATCAAAGCAACAGAGATTGAAATAACAACCGATGCACCTATCAGCAAAAAGAGAAGCACAAAAGTTCGTAAGTAAGTATTGCCAATCGGGTAAGGTACTTGACATTGGCTCAATGGATGTCAATGGATGCCTTAAGGATTTGTTTGATGGGTACGACTATACCGGTATGGATATGGCAGAGGGTAAGAACGTTGATGTAATAGGTACAAGCCACGACATACCTTTTGAGGACAACACCTTTGATGTGATAGTATCAACCTCATGCTTTGAGCATGACGATATGTTTTGGGTATCGTTCTTGGAGATGTGCAGAGTACTTAAGCCAGGAGGTAAGATGTATATCAATGCACCATCAAACGGACCAGAGCATAGGTTTCCGGTTGACAACTGGAGGTTCTATCAAGACTCTTGGAAGGCACTTGAGAAGTGGGGCAGACGCAACAAACAAAAGGTTGTACTTTTAGACTCATACATTGCAACACCTAACAACGATGGAGGCTTTGCTTGGAAGGATAGCATAGGCATATATGAAAAAGCATACTAAAATATATCTGAAGGAGATGGGCTTTGACACAACCGATTGGATGCCATGTGAACTATGTGGAAGCACCGGTCAGGATATACACCACATCGAGGCACGAGGTATGGGTGGCAGCAATACAAAGGACACGATTGAAAACCTAATGCTACTATGCAGAACTTGTCACGTTGAGTATGGTGATAAGAAGCAATACAAAGGACTATTACAAGCAACTCACATTGCATATATGAATAGGATAAAAACAAAGTGAAATGAACAAAAACAAAGCAATAGAATTAAATGATTTTGCCAAAGAACTTGCAAATAGGTATTCGCGAAAAGATAGAGAAGGTAACTACAATCAAGAAACTTTTAACATATATAAAATAATACCTACAAGTGAAGATACTGCATCAATTATTATGCAAAAGAATACAGGCAAAAGAGCATTGTTGTTTTGTTATTATATAAATAGAGGTATGTCAAAAGGTTGGAAATATTTTGTTCCAACTGATTCTCATTTTATGGGTATGAGAGCAAGTGAACTACATAAATTTCAAATTGAAGAATATAATTTTGACAAAAACCTGTGAGCAATCTGTGAATATTTATGGCAAACGAACAAAATCTCAAACCATTTAAGAAAGGCGAAGATGAACGCAGATGGATGGAGGGCAGACCTAAAAAGTTCACCACTCTAATGAAAGAGGAAGGCTATAAACTTTCAGAGGTCAACGACTCTATCCAAGCAATAATGGCTATGGATGAAAAGACTATTAAGGAGGTTCTCAAAAACGAAGAAGCGACTATGCTTGAAAAGACAGTTGCAAGGGCTATCATTAAATCATACGAGAAGGGTTCACTTTATTCAATGGATACTTTATTGAGTAGGGTATTCGGCAAACCAAAGGAGACGGTAGACGCAACGGTTGAGGCAAAGGTCATCAACGTAACATTAAACATAGATAAACCAAACTAATATGGAAGAAACAATTTATTTAGGAAACGGCTGGGAGGACCAGTATGGAACAAACATCTCAATCAACCTTGAGAAGTTAGAACAAGCAATCAGAAGTGGCAAGTTAGAGAAGAACTCTTACGGGGACATTCGCTTAAGGGTGGGCAAACTAAAGAGCCAAAACGAAAAGAGCAAGGCAACCCATTGGGTGGCAGTGCCTAAACCAAAGAACGATTTACCATTTTGAGGGTATTAGTTTTATTTGATGGCATCACGGGTGTAGGGTTTCACAGACTCTACACTCCTTATGCTCGGTTGCAAGTTGATGAGGGCATCACAGTTGATGTGTCAATGAGGCAATCCGAATGGGGCGACCTTGAGTATCAAAAGTATGACTGTGTCATATTCAATCGGTGGTTAGGCAATCTACAATACAACATACTACCTATACTTGCCAAGCACAAGATACCATACATAGTTGATTTAGACGACTATTGGGTATTACCAAAGCATAACCCAGCATACAAGTTCTATCGGGCATATATTAAGAACGGCATCAAGGATGCTTTACACTATGCCGATGGGGTTAGCGTTACCACACCACAACTCTTGGAGAAGGCAAAGGAGTTCTATAAAGGAGATAACATTGAAGTCATTCCTAATGCACTCGATTTAAACCAAAGCCAATGGAAGGCAAACAAAGACCATACACCGACTATCGGTTGGGTTGGAGGGTTATCCCACACGGAAGACCTAAAACTCTTGGAGAATCAAATTAAATACGTTTGTGAGCGATATGGGTGGAGGTTCTTGATGTGTGGCTTTCACGAGAATACTAAAGAGTGGGCAATGATGGAGAAGTCAATCACCGGAGAGAGCAGAGCCAACAGACCTGAGTGGTTTCAGACTATTACCGGTACATCAGCAGATAAGTATGGTAGTGCCTATGCAGAGATAGACATAGCACTTGCACCATTAACCAAGTCGCACTTTAACAAGCACAAGAGTGAACTAAAAATAGTAGAGGCAGCAGCATACAAGTTGCCTATATTCGTGTCAGACGTTGAGCCATACACTAACCATAAGAGTAACTTAGGTGTATTCTTTGTAACCCAAAACGATTGGGCAAAGCCATTGAGTAGACTTATCGAGTCGGGAAAATGGAAGGAGGTAGGTGGTATCAACTATCGGTATTGCAATGAACACCATAACCTAAAAGAGATTAACAAAAAGAGATTAGACCTATTGCATAGGGTATGCAAAAGTACATCATCATAGCGTTATCAGCATTGATCATTGAGATATGCTCTACCTTCTACATAAGGAGTGTGGCTATTGGCGATGTACCTATGATGCTATTCTTTGCCGGTATCGGTCCATTCTTAGGGTTGCCATTCTTGGGGTATATGATAGAAGCGAAGAACTGGGGTGAACGTATCAAACAAGCCATAGCATTAAGCATAGGGTATATGATTGGTGTATTAATAGTTTTATACTTTATATGCAAATAAACTACGATAGACCATACCTCACCTCATACCAACAAGCCATCCTTGATAGCCCAGCACGTTACACGATAACGGCAGCATCAACCAAGACCGGTAAGACGGCAAGTCATATCATCTGGCTATTTGAACAAGCACTTAACCTTAACAACAATCAATCGGTATGGTGGGTTGCACCGGTATACCAACAAGCAGAGATTGCCTTTAGACGTATGAAGGCTCAAGTAAACATCAAGGACTTCTTTATATCCAATGAGAGCAAGTTAGTCTTAACCACTCCTATGGGTTCACGCATTGAGTTTAAGTCAGCAGAGAAGCCAGACAACCTATATGGCGAGGATGTGTACGCTGCCGTCTTTGATGAGGCGTCACGTTCACGAGAGGACAGTTGGTTTGCTCTACGTTCAACCTTAACTGCAACACAAGGCAAGTGTAAGTTGATAGGTAATGTCAAGGGTAAGAAGAATTGGTTCTATAAGTTGGGAGAGAGAGCCAAGTCGGGTGATCCAAACATGGAGTACTTTAAGATAACGGCTTACGATGCAGCGAAGGAAGGTATACTCAAGGTTGAGGAGATTGAACAAGCCAAGCGTGACCTACCCGATTACATATTTAGAGAGTTATACCTTGCCGAACCATCAGAGGACAACTCAAACCCTTTTGGGCATACTAACATCGATAACTGCATAACATCAATCAACGGAGTACCTACTTGCTATGGCATAGACCTTGCTAAGTATACGGATTGGACTGTTATCATAGGGCTTAATCAAGAGGGCAATGTAGCATACTTCGATAGGTTTCAAAAGGATTGGTCGCAGACGTTAGCAACCATAAAACAAACGATAGGCAACACACCAGCGTTCATTGACTCAACCGGTGTAGGAGATCCTATCGTTGAGCAACTACAAAGAGAGCATCCAAGAGTTAAGGGGTTTAAGTTTACCTCTCAATCAAAGCAACAACTCATTGAAGGGTTAGTTATGGCAGTGCAAGGTGGCAACATAGGTTTCCCAGATGGGGCTATTGCCGATGAGATGCGTAACTTTGAGTTTAACTATTCACGAACCGGAGTTAAGTATGAAGCACCTCAAGGGTTGCACGATGATTGTGTGATGAGCCTGGCTCTTGCATGGGATTGCAAACAACACAACAAACCAGGACTATTTTTATATGCGTGAATCAACCTTACAAGCAGAGTGTGTCAAGTGGTTTAGGTACCAATACCCTTTCCACGTTATCTTTGCCATACCTAATGGAGGCAACCGAGATATAAGACAAGCGGTGACCTTAAAGCGAGAGGGTGTGTTGAGTGGAGTAGCGGACCTATTCGTTATGAGTGCAAGTGGTGGATACAATGGACTATTCATAGAGATGAAGTTGCCTAAGACTAAACAAACAGAGAACCAAGTACTATTTCAAGCAAATGCAGAATCGAGAGGGTACAAGTATGTTGTATGTCGTACCTTTGAGGAGTTTCAAGAAACAATAATAGATTATGAACTGGGATGATATAACCATTGGCAAGTTACAAGCCATACAAGAGATTGACGATACGTTTAACCCTATCGAGAGAGCAGCACACATAGTTGCTATCATAAAGGGCATACCATACGAGGAGGTCCAGCAATGGACTATGAAGAAGCTCAAAGAGTTTGACCTATCGTTCTTAAGCGAGATGCCCAAGAGCAAGTTTACTTTCTCATTCAAACACAAGAACAGACGTTTCAAGTTGGTTGCCAATGCAAAGGAGATGAAAGCACATCACTTCATTGAGTTGCAAGAGGTAGCCAAAGAGGACATCATTGATAACCTTCATATCATCATAGCATTACTATCCTATCGAGTTAACTTCTGGGGTAAGCGTATTGAGGATGACTATGATTGGAAGGTGGAGAACTTCAAAGACCTTAAGGCAGTAGACTTCAATAACTATGCGCTTTTTTTTTCGGCTCTCTATCCGAAGTTGTTGGACGCTACCCTATCCTTTTTGGAGGAGAGGAGGGTGGAAATGGAGGAACTTTTGGATGGTTATCGCTCATCGACCGACTCGCTGGAGGCAAACGGACAGAGTGGGACTTAATCTTGGAGATGCCATTGGTGGAGTTCTTTAACACCTTAGCCTTTCACACCACTATCACAAAGGAACGCAACAAGCGATTGAACCAAGCAGCCAATAAAGGATTTGAAAGTTATGTTTGTGCTTGTTTAAATGAATTATTGTAAGTATATTTGTATATCCATTTTAATAGTTGGAACCCTACCGGATAAATTGCAAGTCCTTTCGGTGGGGTTTTTTCATTTTGGGACACTATCCTTAAAACGCTATTTATAATAAATGGCAGCACTTACAGTTAACCATCAGAATGGTAACTATCAACCAGCATACAACGACAACATTTATGTGGTTACAGATGCAAGTGGTTACTCATCAAACTACAACTACAAGTTCATAGCGGACATCAAGACAAGTGGAGGGGCATTGATAACACGCTTAAAGTTCCCTATACACTATCAATCATCTACTGAAGGAGTGGTAAACATAGCAAGGGTACTTGAGGACTATGTAACTCATGATTGGAACTACAATGATACGGCAGCAAGTGGTTGCACCAACTCGTTCTATGACTATAAAGTTGACTTTGGTTATGAGTATAGCACTGGCACCACATCACCTATCGTACAAACGACTGGGGTTACAAGCGTAACCGGTACAACTGTATGGAATGGATACATCAACCCTATCGATTGGGTTAACTATGACTTAACCGACTATCTGATGGCATCGGGTAGTACTGCACAGTTCTTGACAAACAACAATGCAAAGCGTATACATCGTGACCAAAAAGATTGGCTCTACCTTCTTAACGATGGCACAATCAACACTATATCTGTTAGTTTTTCTCCTTCTGGTAGTGTCAACATCAGTTGCCCAACCAATAAAGTCATTCGCATACCGATTGGATCGAACATATCGGGAGGCATACCAAGTGGCACGACATCGTATACCATCACTCCAAAGAATAGTGGAGGTAGTGCTATTGGTTCTGTTTATACTATTACTATTGATGACCGATGCAGTAAGTACAACACTACTGATTTGTTTTTCTTGAATAGGTTAGGAGGCGTTGAATCATTCCGATTTGACATGATAAGGAGAGATGCCATTGACATCATTCGCAAGTCTTATAAGAGCAACCCATACGCTTTAAGTGGTGGTGTGTACTCTTATGGTGTAGACTCGCACTCCAAGTCCAACTATTACACAGAGGCAAACGAAAGGATAACATTAAACTCCAACAACATAACAGAGGCAGAGGCGATATGGTTAAAGGAGTTGGTAATGAGTCCAAGAGTATGGCTATATGACGGCACGTTGAAAGCGGTTAACATAACCACCTCACAATATGAGGAGAGGAAGCACATCAACGACAAGGTGTTCAACCTACAACTTGAGATTGAAACGTCTATCCCCGACAAGAGTCAGCGTTTATGATAGAGATAATAATTGACATTCCAAAAAACCTATTTGAGAGCTATGCACCAAGAGTCCTATCGGGTGGAGGTGTATGCGAGTCGTTAGAGTGCCTTGAGGCTGGTATTGAAGCATTAGGAGGAGGAGGGTACACAAATGCCAAGTTAGACTTGCTTGATGACTTCACCATTCAGATAACACGCTCTATTGCCGACATCAAAGAGCCACAGAGTAGGTCGAGCGATTGGAGTAAGACCATCACACTACCAGGCACTAAGAACAACAACCGTATATTCTCACACATCTTTGAGGTGGGTAATGAGATAACCGGCAGTTCCCAATTAGCACCAGACTTTAACCCGAACAAGAAGGCAAACGTTGTGGTGTTGGTTGATGGTATGGAACAGATACGAGGGTTCATACGCTTGACAGAGATAGTTGTTAACGACTCAAAGGACATCATATACAACGCTACTATACATGGGCAGACGGCTGACCTATTCACCTCACTTGAGAACGCTAAGTTAAGCGACCTTAATTTCAGTGAGTACAACCACACCATGAACATCACCAATGTGATTGACTCATGGGATAATCAGATATACGTTGATGGTAGCCCTACTTCTTTTGCCTATGGTCAAGGGTATGTATGGATGCAACCATTACCCAAGCATAATGTAGCAAACGTTGATAAGTGGAGAGTGGATGACCATATCCCTTGCTTGTATGCCAAGACCGTTATAGACAAGATATTTAGTTCGGTAGGGTATACCTACACAAGCGACTCGTTCTTTAACACAGACCGATTTAAACGGCTTGTATTACCCTATCAGTTTGGAGGTATTACTTCGACAACCACAACCAACAGACTATTTCAAGCACAATTCTCAAGTGGTGTAACCTTAAACACTGGCGACCTATTACCATTTAACAACGATAGTACCGGAGGTAACTTTGATAATGGTGGTAACTTTGATACAACTACCTATAAGTATACTGCACCTGATACGGCTGGTTATGTATTCACCTTAATACTGGAAAGGGTTGGTTCATCTGGTGACATTGATATTGAGATTGATGGATTGATTAATGGACAATCTGCTTTCACTATGTATGTATCTATTAGTGACGGAGAAACAACTGGTCAAAGTACAGTTCAGTTAAGAAACCTAAACAATGGTGACTATGTTCAGTTTAAGTATAGTGTTACAAGAGATGCTGGAGGAGTTTCAGCGACTCAACAACTTACAACTAACTGCTATGTTTATAATGAAACTAAAGCCAACCTATTAGGGTATAACAATGGACTTGACTTCTCTCAGTTCTTTAGTGGTGAGTATACACAGAAGGACTTGCTATTGAACTTCGTTAAGATGTTCAACCTATATATAGAGGACACTGATAGTAAGGAGTTAAGGATAGTGCCTCGTGATGACTTCTATGATGGGGACAACGTGAACTGGTCCGCTAAGCTTGATTACTCTCAACCGACTCAAATCATCCCTATGGGTGACTTGCAGAGCAACCCTTATAAGTTCACTTACAAGGATACAGACGATGAGGAGAACAAACTATATAAAGAGCAATACGACCGAGTATATGGCGATAGGACAGTAAGGATTGACAACGACTTCATTAAGACTGAAAAGTTAATTGACGTAACCTTCTCACCTACCATAATGATGCAAGAGGGTACTCGATACTATTCTCACATACCAAAGGGCGATGCTAACTTAAGGGTGTTGTACTATGGAGGTGCAGCAACTACATCAGCATACTATACCTTTAACCAAACACCAGGAACGGCTAATACAACTAAGTATCCGGTTACTCTACACATCGATGATCCAAGCGATATGCAGTTTGACCTATGCTTTGGTATACCTCAAAGTACAAAGACATACATAGGCTTTGAGTATAGCAATCAGAACCTGGTTAATGAGTACTACTTCAAGACTATTATCGAGATAGCCGACAAGGACTCTAAAATCTTTAAGGGGTACTTCCGAATCACTCCTAATGATTGGGTAAACCTAAAGTTCAACAACCTATACTTCTTTGAGAACCAATACTGGAGGCTCAATAAGGTTACCGACTATACACCTTTAGAGGATGGAGTGTTTGAGTGTGAGTTCTTACTTGCTACTTATTACCAACCATTCGCAAGGAACACTGGTGCAGTTGGGGTAGGTGGATATGATGGTAGTGGTGTACAAGGAGATTACTTCCCAACAGAGGGGCGTGGTGGTTTCTTGGGTACATCAAGTGGAGGTGTTAACATAGGGGACAATCAAGGAGATGATGACAACATAAGCACTGGCGATGGCAACAACGTACAAGGTATTTATAACACAGTTCTCGGTGGTACTAACACCGGCATATCAAGGGATTTCCAAAACGTTACTGCTATACGTTGCACGGACTTCTCTATCCCCGAATCAGATAGGGTGTATGTAGAGAACCAACCGGTACTCGGAACTTGGTTAGGTAGTGGCAAGGTGGTTACTATTGACAACACCGATAGCCCATACACACCAACCTATGATGATTGGTTAATACTATGTGATACAAGTGGAGGGAGTATCGATGTAGTACTACCCGATCCAACTAACAATAGCGGTAAGATGTATGTAATTAAAAAGATAGACGCATCCAATCAAATAGATATAACGGCTGGAGATGGTTCAATATTAATAGACGATGCAACCACACACTCAAGCAACGCAAAGAATGGATATGACCAAGTTGTATCCGATGGCACACAATACTGGATAATAACACACGGACACTAATGATAAACCAAGAGGTAAACATAGACATTGACGTTAACGACAACGGCACGGTTCAACAAGCATCACAAGACTTTGATCAACTAACTCAATCGATTGAAGCGACAAGTGAGGCAACGGATGACTTTAGTAAAGCCCAGACAAAGACGGCAGATGCATCTAAGAAGGCAAAGCTTGAAGTAGATGGAGTATTCAAAGGCTCAAAGGCGTTAGTTAGTGGATTCAAGGCTGCTATCGGTGCAATGAGTTTATTCGGCACTCAATCTGAGGAGTTAAACAACACTCTCCTCAAGGTGCAAGGGGTAATGTCATTGTCTAAGGGGTTAGTCGGGTTTAAGAAGTTCTTACCAGAAGTACAGAACCTGGCGAAAGGATTTAAAAGCACATTAACGAAATCAGTACAAGGTTTTAGTAAGGCAAGTAAGATTGCATTAGCATCTACTGGTATAGGGACATTGATTGTTGCGGTTGGTTTATTGATTGAGTATTGGGATGACCTTGCTGATAGCGCTGAAGGTTTAGAAGAAACACAGAAGGCGTTGAATGATGCTCAAGAAACATACAATAAAAGCGTAGCAGAAACAACAAAGCAAGTAAATGAAGTTGGTCTTGCATTTGACTTAGCCAAAGATGGAGTTATATCTAAAGAGGAGGCTTTACACCAATACAATGAAACGTTAGGTGATTCATTAGGTGTTGCTAATTCAATAGAGGAGGCAGAGGCTAACTATGTATCCAAGACAGAGGCATATATTCAAGCAACTGCAAAGAGAGCATTAGCAAACGCTTTATTAGAAAAGGCAGCACAAGCACAAGCAGATGCTATCACTGCACAAAACGAAAAGCAACTAAGCTCAACTGAAAACATTGTATTAAGCGGTCAGAAACTGATGGGTAAGTTGGTTGATGATGTTACTGGTGGATATTTCAAGCAAGAACAAGCAGCTAATAATTTAGAAAAAAATCTTGATAAAACAAGAGCTGCTAAAATCAAAAAAGACAAAGAGGCATTATCAGTTAACTTAAAAAATGAGGCGGAAGCACTTATTAAGAGTGCAAATGAACTTGAGAAGGCTAATGGTATTAAGAGCAAATCAAACAAATCATTTGAGGACAAGCAAAAGGCGGATAAAGAGAAGGCAGTACAAACTGAAAAACAGAACAACGATGCTTTATTAAAACTTGCTCAAGACCTTGCAAGGCAACGTGAGTTGATAGATAAGGATGAGTATGAAAAGAGGCGCATATTAGCAGAGAGGCAGTTCCAAGACCTGGTTAAAGGTTTAGACAAGGAAACACAAGCGTATAAGGATGCATTGTACTTGAGGAACGCTGAGATAGATAAGATTAATCAAGAGCAACACAACAAGCAAGTCGAGGAACAAGTTGCATTGCAAGAATACTTGGCTCAAGTAGATGCCGAGAACTTAGAGGCGTTCAACAAACAAGTCGAGGAGGAGGTTGCACTTCAAGAGTACCTTGCACAAGTAGACGAGGAGAACAAACAAGCAGAGATTCAACGCGAACAAGCCGTTCAAGACGTTAAGGATAGACTATTCAACGAAGCACAAGGATTGGCAAACGCATTAATCGGGTTAGCTGGTCAACAATCAAAGGTAGGTAAGGCATTGGCATTGGCACAGATAGGGGCTGATACGGCGAAGGCATTATCATCTGCATTGGCTAACTCTCAATCACCTACACCGGACAACGTATTAACTGGTGGACTTGCTGGTATAGCAAAGTACATAGCACTTGCCGGTACTATACTTACCAACTCAAAGAGAGCATACGACATTATTAAAGCACCAGCACCAACCGGAGGTGCAAAGGGAGGTGTCCCATCATCACCTGGAGTACCTCAATTAAATGCACCAAGATTGGGTGGAGTAATCAACTCAGATAACGAGTTAACACAGATGAGGAAGGTGTACGTTGTTGAGTCAGACATCACATCAACACAAGCGAAGGTAAGCAATACCCAAAAGGTTAGTTTAGTAGAATAAAGCCAAAAATAAAAAAACACTATATATAAGTATGAGTTCAGCAACAGAATTTATGTCGGGGTTCACCGGCAGCAAGGTAGTAAGTAACACAAGTGCAAACACCGGTAACTGGCAAGGCTTTGTCGTTAACGCTGATGCAGTTGTATCTGCGATATTAGATGAGAATGGTGCATCATTAATGACTTCATTAGGATTGAGTGGTGTTACCCTTTATTCGGGTATATTCATATCGGTACCTAACGGCAAGAGTATCTCATCAATCACTTTGACAAGTGGTTCAGTCGTGATGTACAACGTATGATAGGAGTAAGGATATATTCATTACGCTATCGAGGTTTAGCGTTTAGTTTATTCAATGACTTCAAGGCGAGGGTACTTGCCGATGGTGGGGTTGTTGAGGCAAATAGTTGTACAATAAAAGGTTTAAGATTATGATAAACGATGCAAGTTTGGTGATGATACCAAGCGGATATAAAGACGGCAAGTTGTATAGTGTCAAACCAACAAATGGAGATGGTGACTTCACTTTCAGTCGTGGTTCTAACTTAGCGGCTACTCGTGTTAATAGTGAGGGGTTAATTGAGAAGGGTAGGGAGAATGTATTATTGCAGAGTAATACGTTTAGTACGACTTGGTCAAGATCAGGGGCAATTCTAACAAGTGGGCAATCGGACAAAGATGGAGGTACAAGTGCTTGGAAATTAACCTCTGATACAAGTGGTTGGAGTCGTATTACTCAAACCATAACAAACGCTGGAGTTAGCACAACAAGTATCTATGCTAAAGCTGGAGATGTAAATTCTTTATATTTATATATTGACCATACTGGAACAGACCAATCAGCATATTTTAATTTATCAACTGGTGCGGTAGGTACTACTGGTGGTTCTCCTATTGATGCATCAATGGAAGATATAGGAAATGGTTGGTATCGTTGTTCTATTGTTACTAACAAAGCTGACCAATTACTTTTAGTTTCACCAGCTAACAACAATAGCCATACTGGTATTAGTGGAAATTACATCTACATCCAAGACGCACAACTTGAAAGCGGCTTAGTTGCAACCGACTACATAGAAACAACCACCACAACTGCACAAGCGGGTATATTAGAGGATATGCCAAGACTTGACTATTCGGGTGGTAGTTGCCCAGCGTTGTTGTTAGAGCCTCAGAGGAGTAACGTAGTAACGCAGTCGGAGTACTTTGGAAATTCTTCTTGGAATAAAGTTTCAGCAGGAACGGGATCAAATGCTATTGTTACTGACAATTACGGAATATCTCCAGAAGGATTGCAAAACGCTTCTCGATTACAATTAAATCTAAATGGGGGAACTACTACTTCGGACATATCATATATTGCCTATAACTATACTGCAACGGGAACTGCAACTACTAATAGCATTTATATAAAATCTTTAAGTGGCACAAGTAATGTGCGCATTAGAAGTGGTTCTACATTTAAGAGCATTGATGTTACAACCGAATGGCAAAGATTTGATGTAACAGATTCAAGCAGTTCGGATAGGTTTCAATTACTCATTTTTGGTGGTATAAATAGCGATACGGCTGACCTACTTATTTATGGGGCTATGGCTGAGGCTGGAAGTTACCCCACATCCTACATACCTACCTATGGTAGTAGTGTTACGAGGTCGGCTGATTCTTGTTATAAGACGGGTATTAGTTCTTTGATTGGGCAGACGGAGGGGACTATGTATGCGGAGTTTATTATGCCTCCAACTGGCACATTATTTAGTCATTATAGAATAAGTGGCTCAGGAGGTTTATATAACGATTCTCAAAACATAACCTTAACCGCTACAAATCAAATAAGAGGTTGGTCATTTTCGGGTTCAAGTGAACAAGCCCAAATAAACTCAGGCGTATATGCTGAGGGGACAAAAGTAAAAGTTGCCTATGCATACAAAACAAATGATTTTATCTTATATGTAAATGGCATACAAATTGGAACGGACACAAGTGGTTCAGTACCAGCAATGAGTGAATTACTTATTGGTTCTTATTATCCAAGCCCAAGCATAAATGTAATAAACAAAACTAATCAAGCAATCTTATTCCCTACCCGTCTATCCAATGACGAATTAGCAGCCTTAACAACTTTATAATGTTTAATACGAATTTTGTATATTGCAATATGGAAGAATATAAAAACATAAAAGGATACGAAGGGTTGTATCAAATTTCTAATTATGGCAATGTGCGAAGTTTAGACCGTGTTATTAAATCAAGATATGGCACACCAAAAAAATGGAAAGGCAAAGAGATAAAAAAAATTGTTGATTCATTAGGATATGAAAGAGTAAGTCTTTGCAAGAATGGTAAAGTAAAAGCACACAAAATTCATAGATTAGTTGCACAATCTTTTTTAAATTCAAGTGAATACACGTTTATTAACCATAAGGATGGCAATAAAACAAACAATCACATTGACAATTTAGAATGGTGTGATTATAAAATGAACCATCAACACGCTTTAGACAATAATTTAAAAGGTAAGAAAAGGTGCAAAGTGAAATGCAAGGAAACAAATAAAATATTTGATAGTCAAGCAGAAGCATCAAGATTTTACAATTTATCACACACAATGTTATCTGCACACCTAAAGGGTGAGTGTAAGACATTTGCGGGGTACACATTTGAAAAAGTATAAAAATGTTCAGAAAATATTCATTTACAAACGAAACAGAAGCCAACACCTACATCGAAGCATTAGGAGTTGATGAGGAGGGTAACCCTACACACTCACACTCAATAGTTAGATTAGGCAACATAGTCCTAACCGATGGCACATACGATTCAGAGGGCGAAGTAATAACCGAACCAGTTGTATCTGACAAGTACCATGTAGACGTACTTTGGAGTGGTGATGCTCAATGGCAAGACAAGATGGTATGGTGTCCACCGATGGGCGTTCATACCTTTGGTTCATCAAGTGCAATAGCCGAATGGACAAAGACTTGCAAAGAGTTACATCCCGAGTACTTCCCAGAACCAACAGACGAGATATGAATGAACTACCAATATATAGGTTAATAATAAACCCAGAGGATGAAACCGGCGTTGAGTTTGTTTCTCTTGTTACCAACCCAGCAATCGAGAGGGATTTCCAATACTTCAATGATCAATTCGTTAAGCCTAATGTAGGCGAGAGCGAGGATGACTTCATAGGTAGATGTATGGAGGTTGTTACCGGTGAAGGTTACGACCAAGACCAGGCACTTGCTATATGCTACAACTATTGGGAAGGACAGAAGTTTGAGTCCTATCAAGATTACCCAAAGGCAGCGAGTCAGAACGCTCAACGTGGTATCAAACTAAACGAGGCAGTCAATAACGATTGTGCTACGTTGGTGGGTAAGAATAGAGCAAGACAACTTGCCAATGGTGAGCCTATCTCAATGGAAACAATCAAGCGTACTTATTCCTACCTATCAAGAGGTAAGGAATACTATAACCCAAAGGACACTAAAGCGTGTGGCACTATTTCCTACCTATTATGGGGTGGTGATGAGATGCTACGTTGGACCGAGCGTAAACTTGAGGAACTTGAGTTAAGGAAAGCAAGACGCAAGTCAAGATACGATGTAGACGTTGCCGAGTTACCTGATTATGTCACTGAAGACTTACCACTATTTGATACTAAAGAAGAGGCAGAAGCATACGCTGATAAAATCGGTTGCAGTGGTTCTCATCAAATGGGTGACAAGTGGATGCCTTGTTCAGCAGAGCAAGTTCATTCAACTAAACATTCAATAAGTCATAATTTCGCTATCCAAGATGAGGAGAAGCGTATCATATCGGGTGCTGCTATGATAGCAGACAAACCCATTTATAGATATGATGAGGCAAGAGGTGAGTACTATGTGGTATTCGATAGAGATACCATCTTTGAGATTGCCAAGAAGTGGGCAAAGGGTGATAAGTACGATAGCGTTAACATACACCACGATGCACCTACACAAGGGCTTTCATTGTTAGAGTCGTTTATCGTTGATAGAGAGCGTGGCATCATGCCTCCTAAAGGATATGAGGAGGTTGCTGATGGCTCTTGGTTCTTATCATACATAGTTAACGATGATAGCATCTGGCAGAGGGTTAAGGATGGCGAGTTCAAAGGATTCTCGGTTGAGGGTTACTTTGATATGGCTGAGCCTGAGGACAAACTATTGAGTGAGTTAAAGAGCATAGTAGCCAAGTGGAATGGAAAAAATTGAGCCAAAAAAACATTAACACTAATTATAATAAAATGAATAGTAAAGAAGTAATCAAAGAAATCAGACACCTATTGTTCGGAGATGATCAAAAGGTGGAGATGGAGTCCGCTACGTTAGTAGATGGTACTGTCATCGAATGGGAAGGCGAGTTGGCAGTAGGTACTGCTATATTCGTTCAAACTGGCGAGGGGCTTATCCCAGCACCAGACGCAACACATGAGGTTGAAGGTGGTAAACTTATCACAACTGAAGGTGGTATCGTAACTGAAATCGTTGAGCCATCTGAAGAAGTTGCTGAGGAGATGGAAGAAGTTGAAGTTGAAGTACCTGAGGAAGTAGCACCAGAGGTTACAGTTGAGGTATTAGAGGCAATAGCTGAAGCAATCGCACCGGTATTAGAGGAGGTTGAAGCATTAAAGTCTGAAATGAAAAAAATGAAATCAGGTTTTTCAAAGACTGTTGACCTTGTAGAAAAGGTGGCTAACCTTCCATCAGATGAGCCAACTAAAGCACCAGCTAAGTTGTCTAAAAAAGAAGAGAGATTTAACAACATTTTAAACATCGCAAAAACATTAAAAAAATAAATTATGGCATTTAACGTAACTGGTTTAACCAACTACACTAATGAGCAATCAACCGAGTTGGTTGTGAAGTCACTATTTGGTGGCAAGACTGCTGCTTTATTACAAGCAGCTGGGCAAGTTCAAGTAGGAGTTAAGAGTGCAGAAGCACTTAACATCCTTGATTCTGATGTATACTTCCAAGCTGATGGTTGTGGGTATACTGCATCAGGTAACACTACATTCTCTCAGCGTACTATCACAGTAGGTAAGATTAAGGTTGAAGAGACTTTATGTCCTAAAACTTTAGAGGCAAAGTGGATGCAGACTCAAATTGCAGCAGGTTCTCCTGAGGCAGTTCCATTTGAAGAGCAAATCGGAAACGAGAAGTCAAGCAAGATTGCTAAGTTATTAGAAGTAGCAATGTGGCAAGGTGATACTGCAACTTCAAACACTAACCCTAACACTAACAAGTTTGACGGATTCGTTAAGATTATCGGTGATGCAACTGCGGTTGCTGGTAACACTTCAAGTGCTACTGCTATCACTACTTCTAACATCGATGACTTAGTTGATGATATGTATGCTGCAACTCCAGCAGACATCGCAGACGCTGATGACTTAGTATTGTTCGTGGGTATTGATACTTTCAAGAAGTATACTACTGCTTTACGCAACAACAACTTATTCCACTACGCTGCTGATAGCGAAGGTATGGAAATAATGATTCCAGCAACTAACGTTAAGATGGTTGGTGTTGGTGGATTGAACGGAGTTGATAAGATGTACTTAGGACGTATCTCTAACTTCTTTGTAGGTACTGACCTTGCAAACGAGGAGGAGGAGTACAAGTTCTGGTATAGCAACGATAACGACGAGGTTCGTTTCCGTGCTACCATGAAGTATGGTTGTCAAGTAGCATTCCCTGACCAGATTGTTGAGTTTATCCTTGCGTAAGTCTAACCCTTTAAAAGCATAAGATTATGGCTTGTAATTTAACTCAAGGGTTCACTTTAGATTGTAAGGATAGCGTTGGTGGTATCAAGAGTATCCACGTTATTGATTGGGCATCATCTGGGTTCACTGTTAGCGGTGGCGAGGTGACTGCATCAACAGTAGCAAGTGGAGATGTATACACTTATGAACTTCCAAAGGGCATAGGTTCAATGACAACTACTACTAACGTATCTCAAGACAATGGTACTGTATTCAATCAGACAGACGTTGTAGCAAGACTTCGCAAGTTGTCAACTACAAAGCGTAATGAGTTGAAGTTGTTAGCACAGAACAGAGTATTCTGCATTGTAAAAGACAACAACGACAACTACTGGTTATGTGGGTATGAGTATGGTTGCGATATTACTTCAATGACTGCTGAAAGCGGTGCAGCAATGGGAGATGTACAAGGGTACAACTTTACATTGAGTGCTATTGAAACAGAAGCACCTTACTTGGTACAGAGTGCAGTAGTAACTACATTAGGTATTTAGTTTTCATAGTTTCTTTCCTAAAGGGGCAGCCATTGGTTGCCCTTTTCTTTTTGCCAATTTTATATATTTGCTATATATATATAAATGCTCACGATAGAAAAAGACGAAACGGCTTATTGGTACCTAACGTTAACCGAGAAGGTAACCATATCAAGCCCTACATTTTTATTTAATCTGACCAATCGTACAACGAATACAAAGTACAACTTCATTATGGCAGATGTGAGCAGTTACCCTGATAGATACAATCAGTTTCAATTTATCGAAGGCACAACGGCAGACATATACACCGGAGAGTATGAATACAAGGTCTATGCTCAAACAAGTGATAGCAACCTTGATCCATCCTTAGCCGATGAGTTAGTTGAGCAAGGTATGTTGAAATGCACAGAGGGCACAACAACTACAAGTTACACACCAACACTTAACGAAAAAATATACGGAGAATGAAAACCTTTTTAGACGAGATAGGTATAAACGTTATGCAATCCATTGCTGGGTTGTTCGGTTCACTTCTATTGGTTGGCAAGGGTGCTACCAAGAACATCAAGCAAACGTTCTTTGCTATCATAACCGGAGTTGCCTCAGCCAACTACTTAACACCAGTTGTATGTGACTTGGTTAAGATAAACGATACTAACTACTCAAATGGAGTTGCCTTTATACTTGGGTTCTTGGGATTGAAGGGTGTTGAGGCGTTCAGTAAGAAATTCTTTAAAGATAAACTCGATGCAGATAATAAATGAATTAGCCAACATACTTATCTTTATCAATGCGACATTATTCTACATATTCGTATTTGGGAGAGAGGTCAAGGCATTGGCACGATTGAATATAGTTGAGAGGTGGTTGTTAAGGGTTGGCTTGGCTATCCCTTCAATGGGTGCTTTATACAACGTATTGGTAGGTCAATACCCACCGATACCAGAGATAATAATAAACGTTGGGTATGCAAGTCTATTCACATGGGCATCGATATTCCACTATAACACATTCGTAAGAAATGGAAAGTAACTTTGTAAGGATAAACATGGCAGAGTCTAAACTGCCGGTATTCAAGGAGAATAAGAGCAAGGGTATTATAACCTTTGGCGATGACAACCTCTACCCTATGGGGTTGATTGAGTTGTTCAACAAGTCACCAAAGCACTCTGCTATTATCACTCAAAAGGCTGCATACTTAGCCGGTGACAAGACCGAGATAATAGGAAACAATACAGAGGATATTGCCAAAGCACAAGAGTACTTGAATAACATCAATGCTTATGAGGACTTTGACTCATTAAAACAAAAGATAGCCAATGACCTTGAGTTGTTCGATGGCTTTGCGTTGGAGGTTATATGGAACAAAGCAAAGACAAGCATAGCTGAGATATATCACCTACCTTTCCAAAACGTAAGGGTAGCAACTGAGGGTGGTTATGCTTATAGCGAGGATTGGGGCAACAGACGTTGTGAGGTACAATACTACCCAGAATGGAATCCAACTACTCGTGAGAACAAACAAGTATACTGCTTTAAGATGTACAGAGCCGGTCAAGAGGAGTATCCGTTGCCGGTATACGTTGCAGCGTTGAAGTATGTAGAGATAGACACAGAGATTGCTAACTTTCATTTGAATAGCATCAAGAGTGGGTTCTCTGCTCAGACGTTGATACAGTTGTTCAAGGGCATCCCTACTCCAGAGGAGGCAAGGAACACCATAAAGAGGTTCAAGGATAACTTTACCGGTAGCGATAATGCTGGTTCGGTTATAATTCAGTTCAACGATCCAAACGAAACACCATCAAGTGTAAACAACCTTGCACCTTCTGACTTCGATAAGTTGTTCATGCAGTTGAATGAGCAAGTGCAAGAGGAGATATTCTCCGGTCATAGGGTTACCAGTCCTATGCTATTCGGTATTAAAACTGAGGGGCAGTTAGGTGGGCGTAATGAGTTGATTGAAGCATACGAGTCGTTTCAAGTATCCTATGTTGAGCCAAGACAGACTCAGATGGATAGAGCATTGAGTTCTATCTTTAAATACATTGCACCGGTTCAGTTAAAAACAAAGAATAGACCTCCTATTGGTTTGGACTATGTATACCTATTTGAGCGTGGCTTAATCACTTTAGATGAGGCACGTATTGAGTTAGGTATGTCATCAAAGCAAGAGATGTCCAAGCAGAACCCATTCGGGTGGAATGATGAGAGGGATATTGCGGTATTCAAGAAATATGGTGTAAGCAAGGATGAGTTTGAGGAGGTTAGC
>Ga0208542_1000148_pt1 | contig 30573 bp, 31 predicted proteins | sample DEB08_DNA_3_FD_185495 | JGI IMG/M metagenome (GOLD analysis project Ga0208542, IMG submission 185495) | Aqueous microbial communities from the Delaware River and Bay under freshwater to marine salinity gradient to study organic matter... | ecosystem: Environmental > Aquatic > Marine > Coastal ... | reverse complement strand
ATGCTAGAGCTGTCTTTCCTGCCCCAAGATCACCTTTGAGAACTATGACATCACCAGCTCTTAATTGCTTAGATAGGGAGATACCAAAATCTCGCATCTGCTCTGGCGATTGAATTAACACCTACTCATATTACTGACTATCTAGATAGTGAAGAGCAACTCCCTACAGGTTTCAATTATGCCTTGGAGTTAAGTTGTATTTTTCAACTAAATATTGTGAATCACAGAAAGTGATCTCATATAAAAGAGAGAGGGCCTGGTTTCCCAGGCCCTCTCTTTACTACCTTCTCGATGGATTACGGAAGATTATTCTCCGTAATACTTCAGTTTAGGAGCGCTATAACCACGATCGTAAGTCATATTTCCTGCCTTACGGATCTTGGTATAGAGCGCACCACCTGACATGTTCTTTCCGTTATCAGCTGCATATGCAAGAAGATCTGCAATAGCTAGATACTGAGAAACGGTGAAGTTACAGTGATTAGTTCCTGTCGCTGCGGCAACCGTGGTATCTGGTGAACCTGCAGCGGTGAACTTGCTGTACTTCTCTGGTGGGAAATTCCAAAGAGCTAATTGATTATTGGCTGGACGCTTGCGATCTCCAGCTTTCTTTGCTGCTGCCCACTTCTCTGCAGAATAAGCAGCATATTTATCAATCACCGCTTGCTGATTTCCAGGAGTTGTCACTGGATCAGCGGTTCCGGTGAAGAGAATTGTTGGGACTTCAACCTTGCCAGTATGCGTAGTTAACGTAGCCATCTTGGCAATAGCTGCAGGATTTCCCTTAACTCTTGGAACTGCTGCAAGATATCCAAGAAGAGCGCCTACTCCAGCATTACCAGAGAGAGCTGAGCTCCAGATAAATTGTTCAGCAGAGACACGAGCAGAGTAATCGGTTGCAGTGTTATCAAATATTGCTCCACCTGCCTGTTGCTCAACATCATGAGTTGCAAGTACTGCAAGAGCTGCAGCATTTGCAAGGTTTTCTAGAGCAGCAAGAGCTGGATTGATAGCTAACTGGAATGAGAGAGCGCTTGAGGCTGGTAGGCCCGCTGGCGCTGATGTTGAATCAAAGTGTGCCGATTGCATTGGAACACCAGACATCAAAGCGATTAGAACTAAAGCGCTTCTTGATGGAACTGCTTTAAGTGCATCTGGAACCTTTGATGTCGCTGGCCATGCTGGCGCAGTTGGATTTGCAGCAATTGCAGCTTGCATTGCGCCAATCACTGTAAAGACCTTAACTAGATCTCCCATTGCTTCGGCATAACCTGCTGCTCCTGCGCTATAGCCACCACCTTTGATGGTTGGATCAAAGAAAGTCTTGATTCCCCAAAGTGCATCTCCAGCCATTGTCATAAGTGGCGTTAGATCACTTGCCATACAAAGAGGCGCTGCTGCGCTAATTAGATCTGGATATTGCTCAGCCAGAGCCTGAGTAATAAAGCCTCCAAGTGAATTACCCCAAGCAACAACCTTTGTTGTCTTTGGATATTGCTTCTTGAAAACGCCAATTAACTCAACATTTGTCTTGATTGCTGAATCTGCATTCCAGCCTTGACGGGCAAAGCCAGATCCCATAACTGCATATCCCTTAGCAAGAAGTGTCCCAATAATTTGGGCATTGCCACCAGGTGCTGGCTCTGGAGTATTAGTAACTGTGTAGCCACCATATCCAGGAATTCCGGCAGGGACTGGAACATTTGGACGATATCCATGTGAATATAGATAAACGGTTCCATTGAAGTTTGCTGGAGTCATCAGCATGTAAGGCGCAGTATCTGATGTTGCACCAAGGCAGGTTGTTACACCGCTTGCTGTAGTACAGACAGGAGTTGCCTGCGCTGCCGTTGGAATTGAAACAACAGTAATTGAGAGCAGTGATGAAACTGCTACTAGCGTTAAGGAACGCTTGAATTTAAAGGTTCTCATGAGTTACTTGGTAATCCTTTCGCTGGCATTGCTGGACGCTTGAATGTGGATTTCACAACTGGACCAGAACCGCTATCGGTGGTGTAAAGAGTTACGCTGCCACCAAATGGCTTTCTATCTCCATTGGCATCCATTACTGCCATGTAGTAACCGGTATGGCCAACATTGCTCGTTCTTGAGAAACCAAGAGGAGAGTAAGCAACAGATGCAAAGGTGGATCCCTTTGTCTCCATTGCGCGAACTAGACGCTTACGGGTTAAGTTCTTGCCTGCAGCCCTTAGAGCTTGAACGGTCATTAGGCCGATATTCATACCTTGTAGTACGTAGTCATCAAATGCAGTGCCTGCGTTGTACTTGGTATTGATCTCTTGGAACTGCTTTACATACTCATCACTGGTGTCATTTGGTGATGGATTACCCGCTGGTGTCTGTGCGCCATTTAGGACTGCTACTGGAACACCAAGCGCGCGAAGTGTTAATGGATCTGAACCAACTGATCCAAGAATCCACTGCGGTGCATATTTAGCAGCAGCCGCTACAGCAAGAAGTGGAGCAGTTGCTGAAGTAACGCCAAAGAAGACCACTACTTGAGCTCCACCTGCTGCAAGCTGGGAGACCCAGGTCTGTGCAGTTGCGGCGCTCTGTGTGCCTGAGGTGTAAGGAATTGAAACATCAAACTTAGTGCCAGCTGCCTTAAAGGCGCCCAGACCATCAATGCCGAACTCATCGTTTTGATAAACAATGCCAAGTTTCTTTCCAGCATGGTTTTCTTTGAGGAATTGGGCGATGATCTTTGCTTCCATAGCGTAGGAAGGAAGAATCATGAAAGAAGATGGATAGCTCTTCTTATTTGAAAATCCGCTAAAGCCAGTATTAAGGAATAGGGCTGGAACTTTACGCTTAGCTAGGCCAACAGATTTGTGAACTGCGGTGAAGTTTGCAGTTCCAAGTGGGCCAACTAGAGCGAAAACTTTATCTCGCAAAATTAATTCATTTGTCTTAGCAATCGACAACTGTGGTGAGTACTCATCATTTTTCTGAATGAGAGTGACTTTTCGTCCATAGACGCCGCCATTGTCATTGACATACTTGAAGTAAGCATCCATCGCATTACCGATCTTGCTATAGCCTGGCGATGCTGCTCCAGTTAGAGGCAGAGTGATACCAAGTTTGATTTCACTTGCGCTAACGCCCGTCTCTGCGTTTGCTGGAAGCGCTGTTGCTAGGAGAGAGCCAGAGGCAATCACCGCAGCAGCGAGCCAGGTTCGCTTTATACGAGTCTTTCTGATCATTGTTTTCCTTCCATCGAGGGTTTGGCTAGGTGCTATTAATCTACTGGTTACCTAGCGGTAACCAATCAATGCGCAGGCTTCTTATGGCGATGCTTGCGCAAATTCTCACCTGGTCCATTTGGGGTAAATATCACTGAGAGAATCAGCAATACGCTCACAATTAGACCTGGTAGATAGTTGTTTAGTTTATCGGCGTCACCCAGCCTGTCGGCAAGGGCCACAGATATCTCAGGAATGACAACCAAAATAAAGGCCCCCAGGACAACCCCAGGAAGGCTTGAGATTCCAGCTAGAACTGCCCCAGTCACCAGCGCAAATGAGAGCGCCAGGCCATATGCCCCAGGGGCGACAAGGCTAATAGTCATCGCCAGAACCGCTCCGGCAAGACCTGCAAGGCCCGAGCTAACAGTGAAGGCAAGGACCTTCATGCGTGATGAATGAACCCCGCAGAGCTCTGCAGCTAGAGAGTTTCCACGAATTGCCCGCCAGGTGCGACCAAAACGCGATGAGAGAATATTTGAGGTAATAAATAAGGCCACTAGCGCTATAAAGCTGGCGATCCAGAAGAACCACTTATATTGCGTGAATTCATCACCGAATCTCTCTGGTGGAAAGCCAACATCAAATAAAAGTCCTGGCTCTCCCCCAAGGAAAGCGAATTGATTGGCAATTGCTGGAAGACCAACAGCTAGCGCAAGAGTAGTTCCTGCTAAATAAGGCCCCGAAACTCTTGCAGCTGCTGCACCAAGGAGCGCGCCAAATAGTGATGCAGTAACAATTGCCATCAAGAATGCAAACCAGATCGGACTACCTAAATTATTTAAGGTAAGAGCTGCGCCATATCCTCCAACAGCCATCATCGCGCCATTACCAAGTGAGACCTGACCTGAATATCCAGTTAGCAAAACAATTGATGCAAGTGCGATGGTGTACATCGCCATCTGGGCGCCTTGATAAACACGCAGCTCATCAACACGATCACCAATAATTAGTAATACCCAACCAATAAGAACAAAGATAGCTATTTTCTTACGCACGGCGGGCCTTGCCTTTTGCCATAATTCCATCTGGCTTAATTAGTAGCACTAAAATCAAAACGCTAAATCCGCCAATAAATACTAGAGAAGTTCCAACATAGTTAAGAATAAATGTAAGTCCTATTCCAAGTACAAGGGCCCCAATAACTGAACCAACCATACTTTCAAGGCCGCCAATAACAGCTGCAATAAATCCAAAGACTAAGAGTAGATCCAATGAATAAGGAGTTAGGAAGTTATTAGAGGTAATTAACATTCCAGCGACTCCACCTACTGCTCCCGCAATAGACCACCCAATAGTTCTCGTCTGTGCCGTCTTTATCCCCGCCAATTGAGCAATTTCAGGGGCGTAAGCCGAGGCTCTAAGAGCTAGACCTAAATTAGTTCGCTGGAAAATGTATGCAACCACAATAAGAATTATTGAAACTGTTGCAATGATTAAAACATCTAGATTTGAAAATGGAATTGTGCCATCTCCAACGGTAAAACCATCGGTTGAGGCTGGGGCATCGATTGATTTAAATTCTCCGCCCCACGTCAGTCCCACAATGCTTCTAATTAGCCCAAGTAAACCTAGAGTGGCAATTACAGGTGCTACAACGGCTGCAGGTCCTGAAATTGCATGTTTAAATAGCACGCGCATAAAGAAGTAATCAACTCCTGCGCCAACTAGCGCACCTGCCGCAATTGCAAAGACAAGTCCTAGCCAGAAAATCTCAGATCTAGATGCAATCTCAAAACCAATATAGGTAGAGAGCATCGCTTGACCTGCCTGAGCAAAGTTAACCACCCTTGTTGATCTCCAGACTAAGACAAGTGCTAGAGACATAAGGGCATAGATAGATCCGGTTGATAGTCCTATTAATAGAGTCTCAATTACTTTTTGCATTAATACCCCAAGTAAGCAGCTCGTAGGGCGGGATCATCAATTAGCTCACTTGCTTTGCCGGAGGCAACAACTTCACCGAGGTTAATAATGATTCCAATATCAGCAATTTCTAGCGCGCTCATAGCATTCTGCTCGACTAAAACAACTGTTAAGCCAAGCTTTCTTCGAAGTTGATCAATAGTTGCAAATATTTGTTCAATAACAAGTGGCGCAAGTCCAAGTGATGGTTCATCTAGTAATAGTAATTTAGGTCTTGAAACTAAAGCTCTTCCGATTGCAAGCATTTGCCGCTCCCCACCTGAGAGAGAATCGGCGCTCTGATTCATTCTCTGTCCCAGAACTGGAAAGAGATCCACTACCTCTGCTATTGCTGCACTGGTATCACTCTTTTTACCTCTCCATATTCCACCTAAAATTAGATTCTCTTTAACGCTTAGCTCTGCAATTACAGATTTACCCTCAGAGACATGGCTAATACCTCTTCTAACTAGCGCATCAGGTCTTGCGCCAAGGATTTCTCGCTCATTCCACTGCGCACTTCCTGAAGTTTGAGTATTTAACCCAGAGAGAGCGCGAAGTAGCGTTGTTTTTCCAGCACCATTTGAACCAATAATTGCTGCAAGTTGACCAACCTCAACGCTGAAGGAAACTGCGCGAAGAGCCTCAATTGCCCCATGGGAAACGCTTAATCTATTGACTACCAATCCACTCATGACTTGGCCTTTGATTTAGTTCCAAGATAAGCCTGGATTACTGCTTCATTATCTCTAACCTCTGCTGGAGTTCCAGATGCAATGATTTCTCCAAAGTTTAAAACATAGATTCGATCACAGACTGACATCACAACATCCATATGATGTTCAACGATAATAATTGAGGTGCGAGATTTAAGATTATTGATAAGGCTATTGAGCCATTCAATATCTTGTGGACCTAGCCCTCCTGCAGGTTCATCAAGTAATAATATTTCTGGCTGTGCTACCAATGCTCGAGCAATAGAGACTCGCTTAGTATCAGGATAGGCAAGAGTGTCTGCTCTTCGATCAGCAACTGCTCCAACATAGACTCGCTCAAGAGCTGCTTGCGCTCTCTCCTTTAATCGCTTTTCATCTTTGTGGTTTGTTCCAAAGGCTGCGCGAAGCAGGCCTGATTCGGCAAACTTACTAGCCCCAATCATCACATTGTCATAGACAGTTAAATCTGGAAAGAGACCAACGCCTTGCAGAGTTCTAGCTATTTTTAACTTCGCTAATTTATGAGGCTTAGGCCATTTCATTTCTTTACCATTTAAAGAAAGAGAACCTGAATCTGGAGTGACAATTCCGCAAAGCGCATTAAAGACTGTTGTTTTTCCGGCACCATTAGGGCCAATAAGTCCTAAGACTTCGCCCTTTCTTAATTCAAAGTTGACGCCATTTAGAGCCTGAAGGCCGCCAAAATTAACTGAGAGATCATTAACAGAGAGCACAACGCCTTCTGTCATGCGCCCTCCTTTAGCCTTGATAGATTCGCTTTACTCTAGCTGCTATTCGCGTAACGATCTCGTAATTGATCGTTGCGCTAGCGCTAGCCCACGAATCGGCGGTGTAAGAACTTGCCGAAGTATAACTATCTGAAGGATTACTTCCAATAATGTATGCCCAATCTCCAGCCTTTGCCAAGCTATCTCTGCCTAAATCCACAACAAATTGATCCATTGATACTCGTCCGATGATTGGTGCTCGCTTATTACCTACCAGTACTCCAGCATCACTATTTGCATTTCTTGGAATTCCATCAGAGTAGCCCATTGCAATTACTCCAAGCTTGGTATCAACTTTTGTTATCGCACTTCCGCCATAACCAACCTGAGAGCCTGCTGGGATATCTTTAACTAAATGAATTCTGGCACGGATACTCATTGCAGGTTTCAAATTTAGTTTTTCAGAACTTCCCATATGTGAAAAATCTGGTGATAGTCCATAGATTGCAATACCTAAGCGAAGTAAATCAAAATGTGAATCAGCATCATTTATGGTAGCTGCTGAATTACTCAAGTGAATTACTTGCGGAGTAATTCCAACGCTCTCTGCTTCTGCTACTGCACTTTTAAAATTCTCTAATTGCTTTTTGTTAAACTCATGCCCTATCTCATCGGCTCTTGCAAAGTGCGACCAAATACCAATAACTTTAATTAGCCCAGAGTCTTGATAATTCTTTGCTTCACTTACCAATTCACTCCACTCATTAAGGGCTCCGCCGCGAGACATTCCAGTATCAACTTCTAGATGAACCCTGGCGCACTTTCCCAAAGATCTGGCAGAGTTAGTAATTACTTCTAGGTGAGCAAGAGATGGAATTGCAATATCAATATCTGCATTGATTGCAGATTCGAAATCATCAGTGATCGGGGTTAGCCAGGCAATAATTGGCGCACTTATCCCGCCTTCTCTTAAAGCCCTTGCTTCTTCAAGTAGCGCAACTCCTAGCCAGCTAGCGCCAGCGCTAAGCGCGCTCTTTGCTACCGGAAGTAAGCCGTGGCCATAACCATCTGCTTTCACTACTGCCAGCGCAGGTTTACCACTTTTAGCCATTAAGTACTTGATGTTTTCTCTAATAGCTCCAAGATCTATAAGTACTTCTGCCCTGTTTTCCATAGTTGATCGCTGCTTTACTTAAATACCTATGAAGGCTGACGGGTTGAAGGAATAAAGCGATCAATTGCAACGACTAAAACCAAAATAGCTCCACCTAAAAACATTCCACCAAGAAGATCGGTAAACCAGTGGGTATTGCGTATAAGTGAAACCGCACCTACCGCAATAGTTATAACAGCTACCAACCAATAGAGCTTCAAACCCTCAAAAGGAGCTCTATGGGTGTAACGAAAGACGATGTATGCAAAGAGCCCCCATGTAACTAGTGCATTTGAAATATGGCCACTGGGATATGCCATGCCATCGCTAAACATACAGAGATCAAAATCTTCTTTTGCTTTACATCTTCCAAAGAAAATCTTAGAAGCGCCAACAAAGATATTTAAAAATAATAACGATAGAAAAGAAAGGTTTAGTGGTCTAAAGGACTTAAACCTTCTACTAATCAGTCCTGCTGTGATCAGCAAGATAAGGGCAGTAATCCATCTAAGTCCTAAGTCATCAATGCGAAGAACTAAGAAGTTAGTAAATCCAGAGAGCTTAGGGCGACTTAGATCTGCCACATATTGATCAAATCTATGGAGCAGACCTTTATTTATGACATCAAGAGTTACTAAAGCAAAGCCCAGAAGTAATATTGCGCACCAAGTCAGGGCGATATTCATCTCCCGGCGGCGGATCTCAATTCTTTGATCAACTACATCATCAAAGAGGCTATTAGTACCACTCATTCCACGGTCACCGATTTAGCTAGGTTTCTTGGCTGATCAACATCATTTCCCCTTGCCACGGCCATTTCATAGGCAAAGACCTGCAACGGAACTATTGCAAGGATTGATTGTAATAATTCATCACAACTTGGAATTCTAATAATGTGCTTTAAATCAAGAGAAGTTGAAGCATCTGCAATTGCAATCACATTGGCTCCACGCGCTCTAACTTCTTGAATATTACTAAGCATTTTCTCTGATATCGCGCTAGATGAAGGAGGCAAGATTGCAATAACGGCAGTTCCCTCTTCAATGAGTGCAATCGGTCCATGCTTCAGCTCTCCGCCGGCAAAACCCTCAGCATGCATATATGCCAGTTCTTTTAGTTTAAGGGCGCCCTCAAGCGCAGCCGGATATCCCACATTCCTTCCAAGGAAGAGAACTGAAGTTGCATCTTTAAAGCCTCTAGTCATCTCGCGAAGTGGTTCAACAGTTTCTAATATCTCCTCAACTTTATTTGGTAGCGCAAGTAACTCAGAGATTATTGTTGCAATCTGAGCGCTACTTGAGCTTTTATTATTCTGAGCTAAATAAAGAGCGATAACTTTAAGCGCCACAATCTGTGTTAGCAGCGCCTTAGTTGATGCAACGGCAATCTCAGGACCTGCATGGGTATAAAAGACTGCATCAGATTCTCGTGCAATTGATGAACCCATGGTGTTGCAGATAGATAGCGTTGCCGCACCAAGTTCTTTAGCATGGCGAGCAGCCATCAATGTATCCATAGTCTCACCAGATTGAGAGATCGTTATTACAAGTGTTTTAGCAGTGAGAAAAGGTTTTCGATATCTAAACTCAGAGGCAAGTTCAACATCAACAGCAATCTTTGCCCATTGCTCAATGGCATATTTTCCAATTAACCCCGCGTGATAGGCCGTGCCACAGGCTAAAATCAAAATTCGATCAATATTTAGATTAAGGCTTGCAAACTCACTGCAGATAACTTTTGAGTCATTACTAAATCTTCCAAGCAGGGTTTCAGATATTGCCTTTGGCTGCTCGAAGATCTCCTTGAGCATAAAGTGGGTATATCCCCCGCGCTCTGCCGCCTTTGCATCCCAAGTAATTTCAAAGGGCTTAGCACTTACCTGCCTGCCATCTAAATCTGTGACTACAACGGAATCAGGACTTACCTGCACTACTTGATCTTGACCTAGCTCTAAAGCGCTCTTGGTATGAGCAATAAATGCAGAGACATCAGATGCTAGAAAGTTCTCACCCTTTCCAAGTCCTACAACTAAAGGTGAATTACGTCTTGCCCCAACTATTACCTCAGGGTTATCAGATGAGATAGCAAGGAGAGTAAATGAGCCACGAAGTCGCTTGCAAACCTTACGCATCGCATCTGCTAAATCTTTACTCAAATTAAACTCATCGCTTAGGAGATGCGCAACTGATTCAGTATCGGTTTGGGATGAGAATTTATGGCCACGCTTTTCTAGCTCCGCTTTTAGTTCTAGGTAATTTTCAATAATTCCGTTATGAATAACAGCAACTTTTCCATCACTTGAAATATGTGGATGGGCATTTTCATCAGTTGGTCCACCATGGGTTGCCCAGCGAGTATGGCCAATTCCACTTAGAGAATCAGCATGATCTGAAGTTAGCGCGCTCTCTAAATTACTTAACTTTCCAGCGCGCTTAGCCACAATTAATTTCTCGCCCGATTTACTAGTTAGCGCAATACCAGCTGAGTCATAGCCCCGGTATTCCAACTTTCGAAGGGATTCAATCACCATTGAAAGAGCAGGTGAGGCTCCGGTATAACCGATGATTCCACACATTTAATTTTGCTCCCTTAAAGTGAGAGCTCTGATTTTACTAGCGTTGCCAGTTCTGAGGCTAATTCCTGAGCAAGAGAATGATCTTCGGCCTCAATCATCACTCTAATTAGAGCCTCAGTTCCAGAAGCGCGGAGCAGAACTCGACCTTTATCTTCCAATCTCTGCTGCACATCATTTACTGCCTTGGCGATGACTTGGTTTGATGCCAATTTTTCTTTAGCTACTCCTGAGACATTGATAAGAACTTGCGGATAACGCTTCATAAATGAGGCTAACTCACTTGCGCTCTTTCCGCTCTTCTTAAGTTTTGAAATTAGTTGAAGCGCAGTTAATAGACCATCACCAGTATTTGCATACTTGCTCATGATGATATGGCCTGATTGCTCTCCGCCTAGAAGATGGCCGCCAGCAAGCATCTCCTCTAAGACATAGCGATCACCAACAGCTGTTGCAATGAACTTAATACCTTTTTCTTCTAGAGCTTTGATCAGCCCTAAATTTGTCATAACAGTTCCCACAACAGTCTTTGTTGGTAGCTGCATATCTTGAGCAAGAATTCCTAATATGAAATCACCGTCAATGACTGATCCTTTATCATCAATGGCTAGGACTCGATCAGCATCGCCATCATGAGCAATTCCAATATCTGCTCTCTCTTCTTTAACTGCTGCAATTAAGTTCTCTAAATGAGTAGAGCCGCAGTTATCATTAATATTTAATCCATTTGGAGATGCTGATATGGCAAAGACCTCAGCCCCAGCTCTTTTAAGAAGTTCAGGTGCTACAAAAGAGGCAGCTCCATTGGCACAATCCACAACTACTTTTAGCCCACTTAAATTGCCATCAAGACTCTTCAAAAGATTTTGGATATAACTCTCTTTAGCGTCCAAATCTTCAATGACTTTGCCAGCGCCATTAGCGCTTTCGACAGTTTTGCCTAATACGCTCTCAATCTTTGCTTCAATTTGATCAGCTAGCTTTGATCCAGTTCTATCAAAGAATTTAATTCCGTTATCACTCGCTGGGTTATGAGAGGCGCTAATCATTACACCAAGATCTGCCCCTCGATCTTTAACAAGAAATGAGATTGCGGGGGTGGGAAGTATTCCAACTCGATAAACATCAATACCCGCACTTGATAGCCCGCGGCAGATTGCCTCCTCTAAATACTGCCCAGAGGCTCTTGAATCCTGTCCAACAATTGCAGTTGGGCGATGGCCAGCAAATTCTCCAAGATCTGCTAGAACTGATGCGGCAGCAGTTGAGAGGTTAAAAGCAAGATCTGCGGTGAGATCAACGCCAGCAACGCCTCGGACACCATCGGTGCCAAAGAGCGCCATTTTTCCCTCTTTGTTAATTAACGCTTGCTGTATTGAGAACGCTTACGTGCTTTCTTTAGACCATATTTCTTGCGTTCAATTACGCGAGCATCACGGGTTAGGAATTTTGCCTTCTTTAGAGCTGGGCGATTTGCATCGGTATCAATCTCATTTAAAGCGCGAGCAACACCTAGACGAAGCGCTCCTGCTTGACCTGAAATTCCGCCACCATCAATGCGAGCAATAACATCGTATTTGCCCTCAGCGCCAACGGTGCGAAGTGGCTCAGAGACCGCTTGTTGGTGAACTTTATTTGGGAAATAAACTTCTAAATTCTTATTATTTACAATCCAGCGACCACTTCCTGGAGTTAGTCGAACGCGAGCAACTGCTTCCTTGCGACGACCGATACCTGCGCCAGCTGCAATTACAGCAGCACGGTTTGTTGCAGCAGCAGGGGTTGCAGAGCTAAAGGCAGTTGCGTTCTCTTCTTTTTCGCTCATCTTTTACTTACCAACCTTCATCTGATCAATTTGGGTAAATACATATGGAATTGGTCCTTGTGATCCATGAGGATGATTAGGGCCAGCATAAACTTTTAACTTAGAGGCCATTTGCTTGCCGATAGAGTTCTTAGGAAGCATTCCCTTAATTGCCTTTTCAACAGCGCGAGTTGGGAACTTCTCCATCAATAGTTCATAGCTACGCTCTGTTAAGCCGCCTGGATATTGTGAGTGCTGATAGGCCATCTTGTTAGCCATCTTTGATCCAGTTAATACGATTTTTTCGGCATTAATTACGATTACGAAATCTCCCATATCCATATGAGGAGCAAATGTTGGTTTATGTTTTCCGCGAAGCAAGATAGCGGCATGGCTAGCAAGGCGACCAAGGACAACGTCAGCTGCATCAATTACATACCATTGACGCGCAACATCCTTCGGGGTCGGTGAAAAGGTGCGCACGGGCAGACTCTCTTTCTTCTTACTTTTCTATTTAGTGCCGCTCCACAGCTAGCGGAGACAGAAGGCGAAGATTACCTGCACTAAGCAAAGGGGTCAAAATCGAGCCTAATTAATGGCTCCAGACTGGTTCAGGGCTCTCATAGACCGCTCCCTCTGCGCCAAATATCAAAAATCTAGTAAATCCTTTAGCAAACCAGCGATCATGGGTCACAGCAATAACAGTTCCTTGATAAGCATCAAGTGCTCGCTCTAGCGCTTCAGCACTTGCCAGATCTAAGTTATCGGTTGGCTCATCTAGTAATAACAATGTATCGCCAGCAAGTTCTAATAATAAAACTTGAAAGCGTGCTTGCTGTCCACCAGATAAAGATGTGAATTGTTGCTCTGCTTGTTGGGCCAATTCATATCTACCAAGAACAGATTTGGCTGCCCCTAATTGCAAAGAGTTTTCCTGCCATAAAATCTCCAGCAAAGTCTTTCCTACAAATTCAGGATGGGCATGTGTCTGAGCAAAAAAACCTGGAATAACTCTTGCTCCGAGTTTAAACTCGCCGCTATATCTAACGCTCTCATCACCTGAAAGCCTTCTTAAAAAGTGAGATTTTCCAGAGCCATTCTTTCCAAGAATTGCTACCCGATCTTGATAATAGATTTCAAAGGTAAAGGGCTCAGTGAGATTTTCTAGAGTTAAATCCTTACAGGTCACTACGCGCTCGCCAGTTCTCCCGCTCTTTAAATTAACCTTCACATCTTGTTCTAGAGGCGGCGGAGGCGGCGGGCCGATCTCCTCAAACTTTCTAAGCCTGGTTTGCATCGCTCGATATCTTGAAGCCATATCTGGTGATGATGCTGCCTGCCATTGCAGAGTTAGAACTAGTTCTTTTAACCGCTTATGTTCATCTTGCCAGCGCTCTAGTACTTGAGCGAATTGAGCATTACGAGCTTTTCTTGCATCATGCCAAGTATTAAAGCCCTCACCATGAATCCATGCGCTATTGCCACTAACACCTTGTTCAAGTGTGACAACTTTGGTAGCAGTTGCTGCCAATAACTCACGATCATGGCTAATAAATAGGATCGTTTTCTTTGAATTCCTTATCTGCTCCTCAAGCCATCTCTTTGCTGGAACATCAAGATAGTTATCAGGCTCATCAAGGATTAATACCTCCTCTGGTCCATTGAGTAATACTTCAAGGACAAGGCGCTTTTGCTCTCCACCAGATAGTGAATTCACTAATCGATCAGATACTCGATCAAAACTCTTTGCTAGCGCGCTATTAACTGCAATATCCCAGAGCACTTCTTGTTCATATCCCCCAGCATCTCCCCAATCGGATAGTGCTTGGGCATATGCCATCTGCTGGCTCTCAGAGTTATTAGCGGCCATTTCAATTTCAGCCTCTTTAAGTTTCTCTGCAGCCTGTCTAATTCGAAGCGGTGATACTGAAATTAATAAATCTCTCACTGTTGATTCATCTCGAATCGAGCCAATAAATTGGCGCATCACACCAAGACCGCCATTGATAATTATCTGACCAGCATCAGCAGTTATATCTCCGGCTATCATTCGAAAAAGAGTTGTCTTGCCAGATCCATTAGGGCCAATCAGGGCAACCTTTGATCCTTCGCCAACCCGAAATGAAACATCGCTAAGTAAAACCCGGCCATCTGAGAGGGCATACTCAATTCCAACTACATTTATCTGCCCCATTTACTCTTCATCTCTTCTGCGAGCCGTTACTTTATAACGAGCTTCAAGTAAATCATCAGCTGGATACTCAACAGCAATCAGGGTTAAACCTCGTGCTGGAAAGACCATGCTCTCACTAACTCTAGTTTTATTGGCAAGTAGCGATGAAATCCACTCTGGCTCAAAGCGAGACTCTCCAACACAGACTACTGCTCCGACTAGATTTCTCACCATGGAATAACAGAATGCATCAGCAGTAACTCTTGCAAGAAGAGTTGAATCAGCCATTCGCTGCCAGCTAAATTCCTCAAGCCTTCTCAAAGTAGTTCCAGAGCCGCCAGGTTTACAAAACGTTGCAAAATCATGATCTCCCAGCAATCTCCTACTTGCCTCATTTAACCTACTTAAATCAAGGTGTCGATACCAAGGAGTGATATCAAATCTCTTTAACGGATCAATATGTTGCTGACCATCTGCAATCTTATAAATATAAGTTCTGCGCAGAGCAGAGAAGCGAGCATGGAAATGATCTGGAGCTTTGCTAATCGCTCTAACTACTATCTCCTCACTGAGCATTCTATTAAGGCGATATTGCAGATCTTGAGTGCTCCAAGGCTTTCCATATTTATCACGCTCTGGCAGATCAAAGTGAGCAACTTGCATGCTGGCATGAACTCCAGCATCTGTTCTTCCAGCAACGATTAAATCAACTTTATTTCGAACTAAACCGCTAAGGGCAACTTCCATCTCACCTTGAATAGTTCTCTGATCTGGCTGTTTTGCCCAACCACTAAATGCGCTTCCATCGTAGGAAAAATCAATCCTAAAACGAAGAAACCCACTCTCAGGATTGAGAGTGGGTTGCTCCATTGACACTTCTTTTATTTATTTTTAGTTAGAAAGAGCTACTCCGCTTTAGCGGCGGCAGCCTTCTTCTTTGGCGCTGCCTTCTTTGCTGCTTTCTCTGCTTCATTAACTACTGCTTTCTTAGCAGGAGTTCCTTCAGCTATTACTTCAATGATTGCCATAGGAGCGTTATCGCCCTTACGTGGACCAATCTTGGTAATTCTTGTGTAGCCACCATTTCTGGATTCAAAGCGTGGCGCAATCTCAGCAAAGAGAGTATGAACTACGCCCTTATTTGAGATAGCGGCCATTACTTGGCGACGAGCAGCTAGATCACCCTTCTTGGCAGTGGTGATTAACTTTTCAGCAAGTGGACGCAGACGACGAGCTTTAGCTTCGGTGGTGCGAACTTTGCCATTTTCAAAGAGTTGCTCTGCAAGAGTTCTTAGGAGCAATCTTTCATGGGATGGACCGCTTCCAAGACGCGGACCTTTAGATGGACGTGGCATTAGCTCTCTCCTTAAGCCTGGTCGTCGGAGTAATCGACGCCATAGTTCTGATGTTGTGTCGGATCAAAGCCAACTGGTGAATCCTTAAGTTGCATGCCCATTGAGACAAGCTTTGCCTTAACTTCATCAATTGATTTAGAACCAAAGTTACGGATATCTAACAGATCTGCCTCACTACGTGAGAGAAGCTCTCCAACGGTGTGGACTCCTTCGCGCTTTAGGCAGTTATAGGAGCGAACTGTTAGATCAAGATCTTCGATTGGAAGGGCTAGATCTGCAGCAAGAGCTGCATCTTGAATAGATGGTCCAAGATCAATTCCCTCAGCTGCGTAGTTAAGCTCATGAGCAAGACCAAAGAGCTCAACTAGAGTCTTTCCAGCAGAAGCTAGCGCATCTCTTGGGCTCATAGAACGCTTTGTCTCGACATCAACAATTAAGCGATCAAAGTCTGTTCTCTGCTCAACACGAGTTGCTTCAACCTTATAGGTCACACGAAGCACTGGTGAATAGATGGAGTCAACTGGAATACGACCAATTTCTGCTCCTACCAACTTATTCTGCACTGCTGTGACATAGCCGCGGCCGCGCTCAATAGTTAGCTCAATTTCCACATTAGCTTTGGTATTTAGAGTGGCGATATGAAGATCTGGGTTATGAACTACAACTCCAGTTGGAACAGCAACATCTGCGCCAGTAATTACCCCTGAGCCATTCTTACGAATATAGGCAACAGATGGCTCATCATTTTCAGATGAAAGAACTAAGTTCTTGATATTTAAAACGATATCTGTCAGATCCTCTTTAACACCTTCTAAAGTGGTGAACTCATGCAAGGCTCCAGCAACGCGGATGCTTGTAACAGCCGCTCCTGGAATAGATGAGAGCAGGGTTCGACGCAGTGAATTTCCTAGGGTGTATCCAAAGCCAGGCTCCAACGGTTCAATTATGAAACGGGAACGGCTCTCGTTTACTACTTCCTCGGATAGTACGGGGCGCTGTGCAATTAGCACTTCTTTCCTCCATTATCTTGAGAGATCCACTATTTGATCTCTCACTTAGTACCTACTTTTATGAAGTTTTTAAATCCTTGCTAGCCAGATGATTAAAAAGGCAGATCGCTCTGCCCTATTAATTACTTGGAGTAAAGCTCAACGATAAGTTGTTCCTGAACTTGAGTATCGATAATGGCGCGAGTTGGTTGACCATGAACGATGATTCTCATCGAAGATGGCACAACTTCAAGCCAAGCCGGTACTGACTTCTCACCGAATTCAGCAGATGCAACAATGAATGGAGTTAGGTCTTGCGACTTTGTTCTCACATCAATGATGTCGAATTGGCTGACATGGAAAGATGGAATATCAACTTTGCGACCATTAACCAGAATATGTCCATGACGAACAATCTGGCGGGCCATATCGCGGCTCTTTGCAAAGCCAGCGCGATAGATCACGTTATCTAGACGAGTCTCTAGAAGAACAAGAAGGTTCTCACCAGTCTTGCCAGCTAGACGACTTGCCTCGGTGTAATAGTTACGGAATTGCTTTTCCAATACACCGTAGATACGTGCGCATTTCTGCTTCTCACGCATCTGGAGTAAGTACTCAGATTCCTTCGCTCTGGCACGACCATGTTGTCCTGGTGGATAAGGGCGTGACTCAATTGGACACTTAGGTCCATCGCACTTCGAGCCTTTGAGGAAAAGTTTCACTTTCTCGCGGCGGCATCTCTTGCAATCTGCTCCTGCATAACGGGCCATGTTCTCTTCTCCCTTCCTTATACTCGACGTGGTTTACGTGGACGGCAGCCGTTGTGAGCAAGAGGTGTGACATCAGAGATGGCACCAACTTCTAGCCCAGCTGCTTGTAGTGAACGAATTGCAGTCTCGCGTCCTGAGCCTGGGCCCTTGACGTAGACATCAACTTTCTTAACTCCATGCTCTTGCGCTTTTTTAGCGGCAGATTCAGCAGCTAGCTGCGCAGCAAAGGGAGTTGATTTACGTGAACCTTTAAATCCAACTTGGCCAGATGATGCCCAAGCAAGAACTGCTCCAGATGGATCAGTGATAGTCACGATGGTGTTATTAAAAGTGCTCTTTATATAGGCATTTCCAAGGGCAACGTTCTTCTTCTCTTTCTTACGTGCCTTTACTTTTGCCTTAGGGGCAGCAGCAGTAGCTGCAGGTTTAGCTTTTGGCGCGGCCATTACTTGGTCTCCTTCTTCTTACCAGCGATGGCAACGCGTGGACCCTTACGAGTACGTGCGTTGGTATGGGTGCGCTGACCACGAACTGGAAGCCCCTTACGGTGGCGAATTCCTTGGTAGCACTGAATTTCAACTTTGCGGCGAATATCGCCTGCAATCTCACGGCGGAGATCACCTTCGATCTTGTAATTAGCTTCAATAAATTCACGAAGCTTAATTAGATCGGGCTCTTGTAGATCTTTTACTCGAACATCTGGTGAGACACCGGTTGCAGCAAGAGTTGCTTGCGCGCGGGTCTGGCCAATGCCGAAGATATATTGCAGCGCGACCTCAAGCCGTTTTTCACGCGGCAGATCGACGCCAACTAGACGTGCCATCTATAACTTCTTTCCATAATCTGAAAGTCCTCCGCAACGCTTATCCGAAGAATTTTCTTCGGCTCCCGCTTTCAGTCAGGAGGTCAGTAATTTCTTACTGTCGCGCCACGCGTTCTTATATTTAGTTTTTTTAAACCAGGTTTAACCCTGGCGTTGTTTATGTCGGAGATTGTCGCAAATAACCATAACGCGACCATTACGACGAATGACTTTGCACTTATCGCAAATCTTCTTCACGCTTGGTTTAACCTTCACGATCAGACTCCCTTTCTTACTTATACCGATAAATGATGCGACCTCTGGTGAGGTCATATGGACTAAGTTCTACAATCACACGATCTTCAGGCAAGATACGAATGTAGTTCTGTCGCATCTTTCCGCTGATATGTGCAAGCACTTTATGTCCATTGGTGAGCTCAACGCGAAACATCGCATTAGGTAGCGCTTCAGCTACAGTGCCTTCGATTTCGATTGCACCGTCTTTTTTAGCCAAGCGTTAACCTCGTTTTGTTTGCCTCGAGCCCTCATTTGGGCAGAGGAGGAGTTTATGAGAGGGGGTTAGAAAAGGGAAATTCGCGCCTAGAGCCCAACGGAGGTGATGACAGCCAAGGCAAATCCCCCGCAAGTAACCCAGGCAAGCAGGCCTAAAACAAGTGGTTTTGCCCCAAGAGCCTTAATTGATGCCCACTTCACCGAAAGACCCATGCCTAATAAGCCAAGAGATAAGAAGATCTTTGAACTCTCTTTTCCTACATTAATTGCGCCTTCTGGAAGTGCGAGGGCATTAACAATTAAGGCGCAAGCAACAAAGCCAATAACAAATACTGGAGTGGCGCTCTTTAAGGATTTCTTCTCACTTGTTTTATAGGAAAGCAGAAGAATTAGTGGAATAAGCAGAACAACTCTTGTTAACTTTACAATCACCGCGCTATCAAGTGCAGCAGGGCCCATAAGCGATGCGGTGGCAATAACTTGCCCAACATCATGAACTGCAGCGCCAATCCAAGCCCCTGCAGTTACATCACTTAGCGAGAAGAGATTTGCAAGTGGTGGAATGACGAAAACTGAGAGCGTGCCACAGAGGGCAACAAGTGCCACAGCATATGAAACATCTCGCTCTTCGCTCTTTCTAGTTGAACTAATAGCAGCAATTGCAGTAGCACCGCAGATTGCAAAGCCGCCTGCAATAAGAGTTGAGAAAGATTCACTGGAGCCACTTTTCATAGCTGCATATCTAAGGCCTAGAAAAACACCGGTAACAATGATTACTACTGCCAAGAGCCCCTTTGGGCCAACTTCAATGAACTTATCAATTGAGATCTGAAAACCAAGAAGTACTACCCCAAGGCGCATACATCTCTTTGCTGCAAAGTTTGCAGCCTCTCTGCCACTATCTCCCCAGAGACCACTATTAACTAAAGCTAATCCAAAGAGTAGTGAGATAAATAGCGGAGAAATCGCTCCCTGCAATTGACTGACCCCATATGCCAGAGCAACAAATATCGAGATAACTGAAAAATGCTTTAGATTGCTAGATGTTAACTTCATGAGATGTTCTCTAAGCCAAGCTTTTGGCTCCAAGAGTTCAGATCGCTAATTACCGCATCGGCAAGGGTTATCTCACCACTTCCTAATTTATTAGGACTTACTCGCTTGCTCCCTGGAAGCCTTCCCCCACTTGCGGTAATACTTGCGGCAAGTTCATCAAGTCCATCTTTAGAATCCTTGCCAATGCTTGCCGGATTAATAGTTATTACCGTGTGAGAAATTCCCTGCGCTTTTTTATCATCATCTGGATTAAACATATCAGGAATGGCTCTAGATAAAGATCCTCCGCTAAGACCGGCTGAGAGTGATTCGACCATCAAACCAAGTGCAAATCCCTTTGCTCCGCCAAGTGGAGCAAGCATTCCCATAAGAGCTTGCTTAGCATCGGTAATTGCTTCCCCTTTTTCATTAACTGCCCAGCCCGTTGGAATCGATCCTCCAGCTTTAGCAGCGCTAGCTATTTTTCCTCTTGCAACAGCAGATGTTGAAAGATCAATAATCATTGGCGGATTTGATGGGATTCCCGAAGCGATAGGGCTAGTGGAAAGAATTGGTGAATTTCCACCAACTGCTGGCATCACCGCTGGGCCATTTGTAAATATCATTGAAATCATTTTTGCATCAAGTGCGGGATATAGATAAACCCCAAGTGCGCCGCAGTGACTTGAGTTAGCAATTGAAACAAGTGAGATTCCAGTTTGCTTTGCTTTAGCTACGCCAATCTGCGCGCCATCAAGGAGTTGCCAGTGTCCTAATCCATCTTGACCATCAAGTGAAATTGTCGATCCAAATTCTGAAATTACTTTTAACTCAGCCTTTGGATTAACGCCGCCCTGACTCAATCTCTGCAAATAGAAAGGAAGTCGCATTAATCCATGGCTGGGATTACCCCAAACATCAGAGGTGACTATGGCACGAGCAGTTTTTTCTGAATTAACTTCATTTACTCCAGCTTTAACAAGAAGTGAGGTGGCATGAGCAAGGGCTCTAGCTATAGAGATTGCCATTACTTTGCCTGCTTTACTGCGCCAACGGCATAACTTTGCACCTGGCCGCCAAGGGCTGCTCTTATCTCACTTACTAATACTCTATTTATTGCGGCCTGACTTTCATGGGTAATACCAGCGATATGCGGAGCTAAAACAACGTTATCAAGATCTGTAAAGCGCTTATCCTTTGGTGGCTCTTGAGCTCTAACATCAAGGCCAGCTCCTGCAATAACGCCATCTCTAAGAGCTTGCTCTAGGTCAGCTTCGTTAATTACTTCACCGCGCCCTACGCTAATTAGTAGAGCGCTCTTTTTCATGGCAGATATCTTCTTACTATCAATAATCTCTTTAGTCTCACTAGTAGCTGGCAGATGGACGGATATAAAGTCCGAGTTTGAAATCACATCATCAAGTGAGCTCATCTGGCAATTTATGGAATCTAAATAACTCTGCTCTGGTTTTGCAAAGGGGTCATATGCCAGAACTTTGACTTTAAAACCTTTTAAAAGTTCTGCAGTTGCTCTAGCAGTTGCTCCAAATCCTAGTAGCCCCCAGGTTTTTCCTGTGATCTCAACTCCTGCTTTTCTATTCCATTGCCCCGCTCGCGTGCTTGAATCTAATTCAATTAATTTCCTAGATAGAGCAAGCGCCATAGCTAGCGTCTCTTCAGCAACAGCGGTGGCATTTATGCCAAGAGCGGCGCACACCACCACGCCAAATTCATCGGCAGCTTTTACATCAATGTTATCTAAACCGACTCCAGCCCTTGCAATTATCTTTAAATTCTTAGCAGATGCAATCAAATCCCTACTTACTTGAGTTCGATTTCTAACCACTAAAGCTGTTGCAGATTCAAGCTTTGCCTTTAGCTCTTCAGTATTGTTCCAAAGTTCTGGTTCGCGAATTAATGGAAAAGATTTAGCCAGCGCTTCAAATTCTGCGCTCCATACATCTTCACTAATTAATATCACGAACCAGTCCTTTTTCTTATGGCAATCGAGGGTTATTTCTAGGCGCTGATATAGAGCTTGGTGAAGGTGAATTCGCGATGTCCTAGAGCCTCTGCAGCGCAGAGTCTTCCATTAACAGTTCGCTCAATTACATCCATCATCATGTCGCCAGCTTTGGTCAAGTTATATTCCTGACGCAATAGACCAGATACATCAAGATCAATGTGCTCTGGCATTGATGCAGCTGTCTTCTTGTTGGCAGTTAACTTCAAAACTGGCTCAATTGGATTACCAATTACATTTCCTTGTCCGGTTGGAAATAGGTGAATGACAGCCCCTGCTGCCGCCATGAGAGTGACACACTCAGCAGCAGCTGATGAAGTATCCATGAAATATAGTCCTGGCTTATTTCTTGGTGGCGCCTCAGCTGGTGCTAAAACTCCAACAACTGGAACAGATCCGGTCTTAGCAATATTTCCTAGCGCCTTCTCCTCAATTGTTGTTAGACCGCCTGCAATATTTCCTTGGGTTGGTTGTGAACCAAGTAAGTTAGCACCGGTTGATTCAATTACTTTGATGTAGTTGTCATAGGTAGTTTGGAAGAGATTTCGGCAAGCATCATCTATGCAGCGATCTGCAATTAGATGTTCTCCGCCAGTTAGCTCTGAAGTCTCTCCAAAGAAAACTGTTCCTCCAGCTGCAACCCAACGATCTACTGCCTCTGATGTGGTTGGGCATGAACCAAGACCTGATGTGGTATCTGACTCTCCGCATTTAATTGAAAGGATCAAATCGCCCTCAGTTGCAACTTCGCGGATAATCTCTGATGCATCTTGCAAGAAGACTTGAGCAACTCTTGCTGCATCAGCAATTGTTTGAAGATCGCCTTTGCCTTCAATAGAAAATGAAGCAACTGGTTTTCCGGATTTAGCGATGCCATTGGCAACTCTCTGGGTCCAATTAGGTTCAATTCCAATAACTACTACCGCTGCGACATTGCCATTTAGGCCAGTGCCAATAAGTGTGCGGAAAGTAAGCTCAAGATCCTCGCCGAATTGCAGGCGTCCATAGCTATGAGGCAAGGCAAGAGTGCCTGGCACTACTTTTGCTACCGCTTCTGCAGCAGCATTTGATAAGTCATCAACTGGCAAGATGATGACGTGATTACGAATACCCATCGACCCATCAGGGCGACGGTATCCAGTTAAGCGCGGCTTGCTTCCCATCGATAACTCCTCATGTTGTGTGTGTGAACGTAATCGCCCTTCTTGATTGCCTTAGATGCAATCCCTACTTTAATTCCATATTTAACTATCGCCTCGCCCTCTGCATGATCGCGAAGTGCGAACTTATGCCCCAAGGGAATTGGCTCATTTAATACTGCAGTGTGTGCAGTCTGCTCCTTCACTGATAGCCCTTGCAGTGTGCCAGGTTGCAAATCATCATTTGCAACAGCAACTGAATCGCCATCATGGTGGAGGAGAAAGTCAGGCACTTTAGCCATAACTATTTCCTTTCCATTTCTCGATTACTCCAATATCCCCATCAACTCCGCGCTCCAGCTAAATAAGCATCGAGCTCTGCTTTGGTAGGAATTCCACTTTGACCATCAAGCGCGCGACAGGAAAGTCCGGCGACGGCATTTGCAATAGCCACTGCTTCGGCGATGGGCTTGTTCCAAACTTGAGTAGCTACTAATGCGCCATGGAAAACATCTCCAGCGCCTAATGTGCTGACAATCTCAGTTGAAATAGCGGAGGCAATTCCTGAATCAACTCCATCGGAATAAATACTGCCCTCTCCACCCTTTGATACAACAACAATATTTTTATCTTTTGTGGCGGTTGAAACATCTGTCGTGATGTTCTCAGATGGTGCGTAAAGATCGTAATCCGCTGAGTTCAATCCAGGGGTTTCGTAACCAATATCAATTGAGAGCTTTGCGCCCGCACCACGAGTTACACCCCAATCCTTAATGGTTTGCATGCCAAATTGATCCACATGTATCCATTCATAATCAGCGAGATTGGCTGGTTTTGAAGGCCTTACGGAATGTGGCTGCACCATAATCGCCCGAGTTTGTTCGCTCTTAGAGACCACTATGGTTCCAGTAGCTGTGCGTACTGTCTTATCTATCACAACATGCAGGGTATCGATGCCTTCTCGTGAAAACATTTGGAGAATTGCGGCTCCATCTTCATCATCACCGATAACGCAAGAAATGGCGACTGGAATTCCTAAACGAGCCAAAGTAACGGCTGCAGTAGAAGCCGGTCCACCAAAAGAGCTTTTTGACTCTATAGCTACAACTCTTTCATTTGCACCCGGATAGCGATCTACGAAAACAACATGATCACGAGTTGACATGCCAACACAAAGGACTTTGCTCATTAAATCGAGTCATCCTTTAGGTATTTGAACCATGCATCACGGGCATTGTGTATATGTTGGATACACATCAAGCGTGCAGCAATCGCATCTTTACTTTCAATCGCATCCAGAATTACTCCATGCTCGAATTCTGAGGCATCAATACGTCCTGGAAGCTTCAATGTGTTATCCATCGAACGGAACATGATTTCCTGCAGAGTTCCCAGGGTTTGATTTAAGAAGTGATTCTGCGCGCTACGAACGATAGTTAAGTGAAACTCCATGTCTAAACGTCTAACTTTTTCAAAATCTATTGGCGTCTCCGCAATTGCAACATTGAGCGCCTGAGCCGCTGCCTTCATTTCTGCAAGCTGCTCCTGTGTGCGCCGTTCAGCAGCCCATTCCACAGCTGGGGCCTCCAGAATCTCACGCATTTGGAATAACTCTTCGATTCGGTGTTGTGCCGCCTTTAGAGAATCACGGAGTTTTTCACCCTCTTGTTCATCTAGTACAAAGATTCCAATGCCATGTTTAACCAATAAACGACCTTGAACTTGCAATACCTGTATAGCTTCCCGAAGCGATGGCCGGCTGATGCCCAATAGCTTGGATAAATCACGCTCCGATTCCAAGCGATCTCCAGCCTTCAACCCCGAGTTATCAATGTGATCCAAAAGCAACCGCACCTGTGATTGCAGACGCGGAGGATGATTGATGATCGGGGTGCTCATTATCCCTTAACCGCTCCAGCTGTTAAGCCTGATACGAAAGTCTTCTGCATTGCTAGGTACATAGCAACCATTGGTATTGAAGCAACCATTACAGCGGTAAAGATCATGCTGAAGTTAATTGCGTACTCACCACGGAAATCCAATAACGCAAGCGGTAAAGTCTTCAAATCTGACTGGGTAATTAACAACAATGGATACAAGAGATCATTCCAAGTAATAACGAATAAGAATATTGCTACCGCACCCATGGAAGGTCTAGATAGTGGCAATGCGATTGATTTATAGAGCCTGAACGGCTTAGCACCATCCATTGCAGCTGATTCGTAAATTTCAGAAGGAATCTGTCTGAAAAAGGCCGACAGAATGAAGATCGAGATTGGTAAAGTCGAAGCCACATTGATAATCACTAAACCATGCAATGTATTGGTTAAGTTCAACTTTACGAAAAGCTGATAGATACCAATTATGCTTGTAGCGGCTGGTATAGCCAACCCAAGAGAAAACATAACAAACAAGACTCTTCCGCTGACATGAATCATGCGCGCAATACCAAAAGAGGCCAAGCTGGAAATAAACAAGGTAAGTAATACAGAGAACAAGGTAACTATCACGCTGTTCCTAAAATTATTGACGATTTCGCCGCCCTGGATGAGGGTGCGGTAGTTGTCAAAACTCCAACGCTCTGGCAACGCCAGTGGCTTAGTCATAAGTTCCAGATCGCCCTTGAAAGATCCGAAAACAACCACCAAAACAGGGAGGAGAATTAGTACCGCAAAGATTGTTAAACCTACGGCTCGGCCTACTTTATAAATCATGTATACCCCTTAGTACCTAGTTCTCAAAATGCGGCGTTGTAGGGCGGTTAAAGCAAGAATGAATATCACCAAATAGATGGATTGGGTTGCCGCGTAACCGAAACGGAGTTCATTAAATGCAGTTAGATATATCAAGGTCACCAAAATACTTGATGAGTTATTTGGCCCCCCTTGTGTCATGGCATATACCAAATCAAAAGCACGGAAGGATTGAATTGTTGTGTAGGCCATAACCACAGCCGTAGTTGGAAGCGCCATGGGCCAAGTTACTGATTTGAATTGCTGCCAACGTGATGCGCCATCGACCTCCGCAGCTTCATAAAGTTCTTGCGGAATCTGCTGTAGTCCCGCGATATAGACCACCATCATTTGTCCTGTATGGAACCAAACCTGCGTAAATGCGATGGCACGTAGCGTTACCGTTTCGCTACCCAGCCAGTTAAGCGCCAAGAAATCCAAGCCGACCGAGTTCAAAAATGTGTTTATAGGTCCAAGATTTGGCTCATATAAAAACTGCCAAACCATCGCGACAGATACGGAGGAAATAATGGTCGGGAAGAAATAAAGTGTTCTTAAAGCTACTGAGGTGCGAGTATTTCTTAGTAAAAAAATTGCAAATAGAAGTGAGAGACCGGTTTGGAAAATGACAACTAAACCAGTGAACTCAATGTTGTTTCCTAAAACTTTGTAAAAAATATCATCATTAGTTAGCGCCCTGGTGAAGTTCTTAGCGCCAATAAATTTGGCTTCCTGTAGGCCATCCCACTCGCTAAATGCGTAACGCAGGTTACTTAAAGTCGGGTACAGGTAAAAAACGGCGTACATAATTATCGCCGGAACGATCATCAGGAAAAAAGCTCGGTCGTTAGCCCTAGCTAATCGGCCACTGGAGCCTTGTCTTTTCGACCCTAACTTGCTGGGCCGAAGACTGGCGCCCTTTCGGGCGCCAGTTTCGGTGGTCTTCATGGATTGATTAGCCCAACTTCTGCTTAATCAACTTGGCGCCATCTTCTAGCGCCTTGTCTACTGATTCGCCACCAACGATTGCGATCAATGCATCCTCAAGGATGTCGCGGACACCCTGGTTAAGGAAGATGAACCGTGGTGCGAGCACTAGACGCTCAGACATAATGGAAGCGGTGTTACGCAAGTTCTCATCTGTGTAATCAACATCAAGAACAGTTACGTGCTGCTTTGTTCCATTTGCATAGAGAGTAGCCATTGGGCCGCTCAAAAGGTGAGAGATGAATGCGCGAGCAATCTTCTGCTCAGTTCTTCCAGCCTTGGTGTTAATGCCAAGAATGAAGGTGTTGTTTGTGATTCCGGTATAGCGAGCATTCACATCATTGGTCCAGTTCATACCGGTTAGACCCATGTTGCCGCTCATTTCCTTGTTCAGAGCAATAATTCCACCCATTGAGAATGAGCCAGTAGGAAGGATTGGTGACTTACCGGTTGCAAATAATGTGTTACCTGCAGCCTCTGTCACACCCTTTGGATTATCTGGGAAACAGCCTGCATCGCGTAGATCGGCGTACTTCTCAGCCATGTCCTTGAACCACTTAGTTGTGATCGCATCTTTACCAGTATCAATCGCAGTGATTTGAGAGGTTAGAAGTGCATCGGTGGAGGCGGTGTTCATCAAAGCAGAGTTGATGATCTGTCCTGCTTGTGGACGGAATCCGCCCATCCATGCCATTGGAACATAACCAGCAGCCTTTGCGGCTTTGCAATACCCCAACCAATCATTGAAGGTCTTTGGAAGCTTCCAGCCTTCTTTCTTGAAGATTGCGATGTTGTATACCGGATCATTGAATAGTGACTGAAGAGGAACGCCGAGTTGCTTGCCATTGTATTGACCAGCACCCATCATTGATTTGATTACATTTCTCTTAACAAACTGCTCACTAGAGAGATCCTTTAACAGACCTGCTGTTGCTGCTTGATTAAATTGTGAGCCACGGAAGGTGGTAACAACAGCAGCCTTTTTGTTCGAAGCTACCTTGTTAAGCGCGGTTGCGGTGTAGTCAGCAGAGTTGGAAATTACCTGAGTGACCTTTACGCCAGGGTTATTTGCTTCAAACTCAGAAATGATCTGCTCGAAAACAGCCTTGTCCTCTGCGCGCCAGTGCCAGAATTCAATGGAGCCACGTGGAGCACGTAGTGGCTTAATTGGAGCGAGGTTTGAATCACTTAGCTTGACCTTTGCCCAAACTAGACGACCCGATGAGTTTTTCTTGCAAATTAGCGAGGTGGATTTTGTTCCAGTTGACTCGCCTTCTGTGGTGCACTTCTGACCGAGAGTTTCGCCGACTGCGAAGCTAGCGGTGATAGGCACGATTGTTGCTGAGACTGCAAATAATCCTGCAATCGCCAGCTTGAACGCTTTAGCGCTCATTCTTTGCTTCATGCTTTCTCCTTATTCGAGGGTTTTGTGGTGAATCGCCTTGATTACCACTCGGTTAGCGGAATGGCTAGCAATTCCGCCATCCTGCGGACTTCTGCTCGTATGTCTTTCCAAGCAACAACTGTGTGATGAGGAAATCCGTTATGAATTAACCCATTAATCAGTTGCCGTGCTGGCGCAGATGTACGAACTGTTGCTGTATTACCTTGAAACCGATTAGGAGCAGATAGTGATTCACCACTAGTCATTACTAATCGGAGTTTGCTCTGATTTGCTGGATCGATATCGGTATCCAGCCTTACCAGAACAACCGGACCGGTCTTCAAGGGGAAGTTACCGGCCACACCTAGCTTTCTATTGCAGTGTATGAACTGCGTTGCATTATCTGGATCAACAGCAAGAGTGGTTGCAGCAGAACCACAATGCCAGATACGAATAATGTTCTCACCTTCTTCTAAATCCACGGTATCTACTAAGTAATTTGTTCCAGAGCCAAGCGCCTCTAAAAGCAGCATAGTTACCGCGCCATAGACATCTCGCTCGCAGGCTGCAGGAGTTCCACTCGTTGCCGTTCTTCCCATCGCCCCGCAAGGACAAGCCCCTAAATCAACTGCAAAATCAGGCCAACAGCGCATAGCAATTGCCGATAAGTCATTAGCCCTTATCCAGTTATCTAGCGCAACTCTCGTGCTGGCATTAACTCGAGCCTCTTTCTCAGGAACATTTTTAAGAGATGGCTGAGCCTGGCAAGCATCCTTATATTCTGCGCTCTCTTTATCAAGTGGCACAGCTGCAATATCTGCAAAGATTTCAGGAATTGATTTATTAATAATATTTAAACCAAATGATTTCTTCAGCGCCTCTTCATCGTAGGTGCAGGGAGTAAAGCCAGCTGGAGCATCACCAATTGCGCCAATAGTTAATCCATTCAATTTAGCCAGTGAATTCTTAACCTTATCTACATCTGCTAGTTGACCAGATACTTTCTGCGGTTGACCAACATCTGGCATCTCTCCCGATAGAGCTGATGAGAGGGCATCTCTAACATGTGCTTCATCAGGATTTCCGTGTAGATGAGTAATTCTCTTACCATTTACTCGAAGGGCATGTGCTGCAAGATTAGATCCACACATGGAATTAAGAAGAAGACGATCTCCTATCTCGCCAAATTCTCTAACCGACCACAAAAGCACATCACCTGAAACTTTAGAGAGAAGAGATACAGCGGCAGAGGCATCAGCAAAAGATGCATTAAAGAGAATGTATAACTTCTCATCAGATTTTAGGTTTCCCTCAGCGCTAGCGGTGTCCTCTGGAGTCATTACAAGTGATGTTGGGCCATTTACGGTAGCGCCAATTTCACCTAAAAGATCACGAGCAGAATCAAAGAACTTCTGCGCAGCTGAGACATCAAATGTTGGGCGAGCAAGGGGAATCAAAGTACAGCTAGCCATTAATTCCACCCCGCCGGTAATACTTCACTCATTAAAACTGGACGCCCCTGGGCGATACTTAACTGCGCAGCAAGGCCAGATGCAACGCTTCGAAGACCATCCTCCAGGCTCACATCTGGGCCTTTTCCGCTCTTTATAGCGTTAAAGAACTTTAAGTGTTCAAGATATGAAGCCCCGTAGTGAAATCCATTGTATTTAATGCTCTCATCCCAAACTTTTCGTGATTCAACTTTTGGCTTTGAAGCATCATGGCTCCACTGCTTAAAGTTTCCAACCGCGCTTCGCTTGCCATAACGCAGCTCTAGTGAGGGAAGAAATGATTCAACTTTGCCCTCACTTCCCGTTACGGAGATATGTTCCTTATCAACAGTATTTTCAGCAAACATACAGAGATCTAGCATCGCTCTTTTTCCACTTGGATATTCCAAAATCACATAAGCGCTATCGAGCATATCTGCCTTAACTCCGTCATAGCTCTCATCCAGGAAATTGACTCTCTGCCCACCTGATGCAAAGACTCGACTTGGACGCTCCTTAGCGATGTGATCCATAAGATTGAAGTAATGGCAGCACTTCTCAACAAGTGTTCCGCCGGTTTTAGATGTGAATCGATTCCAATTACCAACTTTTGGATAGAAAGGTTCGCGATGTTCCCTTATAGAGACCTGTTGAACTTGGCCAACTCCCCCGCTATGAACAATAGAAATCAATTCAGCAACTGGCGGCATATAACGATATTCAAGGCCCATCCAAACTAAGCCACTTCTATTTTCTGACCACTCAATGACTTTTAGACAATCATCGATTGTGGTGCAGAGCGGTTTTTCAATAAAAACATGAAGCGATGTTTTAAGCACATCTTCTAAAATATCAACGTGAGTAAAGTTAGGAGTTGCAATGATTACTACATCAACTAGGCCAGAATCTAGAAGCTGCCTATGATCGGTAAATGCTTTTACTGACTCTCCTAGCTGCTTAATAGCTAAATCTCTTGAATTAGAATCTGGATCGCTAATTGCAGTAACTGATGCGCCCTCGATAAAAGATAAGTTTTCGGC
>Ga0208542_1000147_pt1 | contig 30652 bp, 30 predicted proteins | sample DEB08_DNA_3_FD_185495 | JGI IMG/M metagenome (GOLD analysis project Ga0208542, IMG submission 185495) | Aqueous microbial communities from the Delaware River and Bay under freshwater to marine salinity gradient to study organic matter... | ecosystem: Environmental > Aquatic > Marine > Coastal ... | reverse complement strand
GTGAGACTTCCTTCACCTTCGACGGCGCCCCCATGGCGGCAGTTGAGGGTCAGACCATCGCGGCCGCTCTGATCGAAAACGGTGTGATGTCGTGGCGCACGACGCGCTTCGGTGATCGGCCTCGCGGGCTCTTCTGCGGTATCGGGGTGTGCTTTGACTGCCTCATCACGGTCAACGGTGAGCCGAATGTCCGGGCCTGTCTCAGCGCGGTCGAGCCTGGTGACGACGTTCGCACCCAGGCCGGTGATGGCCATGTCTGACATCGCGGCACCGACCGTTGACGTCGTCATCCTCGGCGCCGGTGCTGCTGGTGTTGCCGCTGCTGTGGTGGCTGCGCGCTCGGGATGCCGCGTGACGGTCATTGATAACGGTCCGACACCGGGTGGTCAGTACTACCGCGGCGCCCCTCCGGTCGACAGCGAGCCCTCATCCGGCCCACGTGACCTCTCCTACGCCGAACTGCGTGCCGAGTTCGACCGGCTGACCGGCTCGGGCGTGATCGACTACCGGTCGCGGCGTACGGCGTATGCCGTCTCACGGCATGACGATGACTTCGTCATCCGTCTGCGCGGTGATGACCGGCATCGCGGGGAGATCGCGGATTTCCGTGCGCGCGCGGTGATCGTGGCCACCGGTGCCTTCGATCGACACCTTCCCTTCCCCGGTTGGGAACTACCCGGAGTGATGTCCGGTGGTGGTGCGCAGTCGCTCGTCAAGGGCAGCGGGGTCATCCCGGGTCAACGTGTCGTCGTCGCGGGCACGGGTCCGTTCCTCCTTGCGGTGTCCGGAACCCTCCTCGAGCATGGGGCGCACGTCCCGGCGATCGTCGAAGCCAATAACCCGAGCCGCTTCATCACCCGCGCGTCGGCGATCCGCGGCGGCCTCAGCAAGTCGGGTGAATTCCTGGGCTATGTGAGCCGCCTCGCGCGTCACCGCGTCCCCTACCTGCATCGCCACCGCGTGATCGAGGCCATCGGCGTCGATCGTGTCGAGGCCGTCCGGATCGCGCGTGTCGACGCGGACTGGCGCGTCGTCGAGGGCACCGAGCGCGTCATCGAGTGCGACGCTCTCGCGATCGGATTCGGCTTCGTCGCGCAGACCGACCTCGCCGGTCAACTCGGTGCACAGGTGACTCTCGGTGCTGACGGCGGGCTCGTCATCGACGTCGACCCGAACCTGTCCACGAGCGTTCCCGGCCTCTTCGCCGCGGGTGAGACCACCGGGGTCGGCGGTGTGGAGGCGGCGCGTGTGGAGGGCCTGCTCGCCGGGGCGTCTGTCGCGGATTACCTCGGCCGCCCGCCCGCGCTGACGCGCCGCGGCCTGGACGTCGTACGTCGTGACATCGCAACGTGGCAGGGGTTTGCCGAGGCACTCCATGCCACCTTCCCGGTGCGCGACGGCTGGCGCGAGCAGGTCCGTGACGACACCCTCGTGTGTCGCTGTGAGGAAGTACGTGCCGGGCAGGTTCGCGAGGCGATCGCTGATCTGGGGGCCCGGGACACTCGCGCCGTCAAGCTCTTCACGCGTGCGGGTATGGGCTGGTGCCAGGGTCGCATCTGCTCATCCGCGGTGGACAGCCTGTGCGGCTTCGGCACGACGCAATCGCTCGGTGGTGCGGCCGTGCGGCCCCTCGTCGTCCCAGTACCCCTCGGTGCACTCGCCAATGATCGGATGGAAGGGTGAGCCCGCGATGACGGTGAAATTCCTCGACGAAGAGCAGACCTACGCGGCGGCCACGATCGGCCAGTGCGCGGACGCGCTCGAAGAAGCCCTCCGGGCCGGCCTGCCCGGTGAGCCCGACCCCGCGCGTATCTTCATCGACCTGCCGCCGGGGGAGATGCTCCTCATGCCCAGTCGCATGACGGGCACGCCGACGGTCAAACTCGTCACCATCCACCACGATGCGGACCGGCCCGATCCTCGGATCAAGGGGGTCCATGTCGTCTTTGATCCTGAGTCACTCGCGCCCACGGTGATCATGGACGCGGCCGCCCTCACCGTGATGCGCACGACCGCGGTCACGATCGTCGGCCTGCGCGGGATCGCCCCCGCGGACTGCGACTCGCTGCTGGTCTTCGGCGCCGGTCCGCAGGGACGCGCGCACATTGACGCGATCATCGCCGAGTGGCCGATCCGCGAAGTATTCGTGGCCGCGCGACGCACGAACAATGCCGAAGCTTTGGTGGCCGATGCTGCGGCCCGTCACCCAGAGGTTGCTTTCACAGCGGTCGAGGGAGAAGCGGTCCGCGACGCCGTACGGAAGGCACGAATCATCATCTGCGCGACAACCGCCTCCGACGCCCTCTTCGATGCGGCCGACTGCCGTCCCGATGTTGTGGCGGCCGCCGTGGGCACCCACTCGCCCGACTGTCGTGAGATGCCGAGTGAATTGGTGGCCCGGTCCTTCGTCGCGGTCGAGGAGCGTGTCTCGGCACTGCGCGAAGCCGGCGACGTCGTCATGGCTATCAACGCGGGCCTCATGACCGCCGACGACATCGATGCGGACCTGGAGCAGATCGCCAAGGGCACGGTCCGCCCGGCCGAGGGTGGATCGCGCATCTTCAAGAGCATGGGCATGGGTTGGGAAGACGCCGTCGTTAGTGCACGCATCGCGGAAGGAACATCATGAGCACCGTCACGTCAGTGGAGCAGGCCTGCGCGGCAGCAAAGGAGGTCGCACAGTGGTACGCCGATACCGATCTGCCGACGCGAGCCGGACTGCTCGAAGCCATCGCCGATGCGGTGGATGCGGCGCGCGATGACCTCGTGCCCATTGCGGTGGAAGAAAGCCGTCTCGGCGTTGACCGACTCACCGGCGAGGTCGGTCGGACGACGGGACAGTTGCGTCTCATGGCGCAGGTCGTCCGGGACGGCGCCTATCTCGGGGTGGTTCTCGACACGGCCCTTCCCGAGGCGACGCCGCCGCGCCCCGATCTGCGACGCATGCGCGTGCCGCTCGGTCCGGTTGCGGTCTTCGCAGCGTCCAACTTCCCCTTCGCCTTCTCCACGTTGGGCGGTGACACCGCCTCCGCCCTTGCTGCCGGGTGCCCGGTCGTGGTCAAGCCCAATCCCGGTCATCCGCGGCTCAGTGACGCGGTGATGGCGATCGCTCAGGAGGCACTGCGTGCGGCGGGTGCGCCGGACGGCGTACTCACCATGGTGTCCCATGAACTCCAGGACGGCATCGACCTCGTCAACGACGATCGCATCGAGGCGGTGGCCTTCACCGGTAGCCAGCGCGGTGGGCTCGCGCTGGCCCGTCTGGCCGCCGACCGTCCGCGTCCCATCCCGTTCTTCGGTGAGTTGGGCAGCGTCAATCCGATCTTCGTCACACCCGAGGCCGCAGGCGATCGCGGCGCGTCGATTGCCGAGGGATGGGTGGGTTCGTTCACGCTTGGCGCCGGTCAGTTCTGCACCAAGCCGGGCTTGCTCATCGCCCCCCGCGATGAGGCGATTCGCGCGGCTGCCGTCGCCGCGGTCGGTGGTGTCGCCGGCCAAGGCATGCTCACCAGCGCGATCCGTGACGCCTACCTGCGCGGCGTTGGCGAGCGGACCGACATCAGCAGCGTCGAGGTCCTGCATGAGGGTGGTTGGGATGCCGACACCGACACGGTGCGGGCCACGCTCTTCGCCGTGCCGGCCGATGTCGTCCTGGCCGATCCGCGCCTGCTCGAGGAGTGCTTCGGTCCCATGTCCCTCCTCGTGGAGTACGACGACCCGCAGCAGATGCTCGCGCTCGCGGATGTGCTGCCCGGCCTCCTTGCCGCTGGGGTGCAGGGACAGGAGAACGACGCGATTGTGGGTGACCTCATGCCCAAGCTGGTGGCCCATGCGGGGCGCGTGTTGTGGAATGGCTGGCCCACCGGTGTTGCCGTCACCTGGTCCATGCAGCACGGCGGACCCTTCCCCGCGACCACCGCTCCGGCGACGACGAGTGTCGGCGCGGCAGCGGTCGATCGCTTCGTGCGCCCGGTGACCTGGCAGGGCATGCCCCAGTCGGTCCTGCCGCCTGCGCTTCGTGACGGCAATCCCTGGGGAGTGCCCCGCCGCGTTGATGGCTTGATGGAGTTGTCGTAGGGGACGTCGCGTCGGTATGAACTGGCTCGCGCGGCGTCGCTATCCGCGGTGGTCGGCGCGATGCCATGCGGACACCCGTCTGCGGGACCTGTCGTGTGTGGTGCTCGATTGCGAGACCACGGGCCTGCACCCCTTCGACGGCGATCGCCTCGTCTCCGTCTCCGCGATCTCCGTGTCCTCCCTAGCCATCACGGAGCGGGTATTCGACGCGCTCGTGAGTCCCGGAGTCCCTATCCCGGCGGAGGCAACGGCCATCCACGGCATCAGTGACGCGATGGTCGTGGATGCGCTGCCCTCTGACGTCGTCGTGGCCGGACTGCGGAACTTCATCGGGGATGACGTGGCCGTCGGTCAGGTGGTCGCGTTCGACCTCGCCTTCCTTGATCCAGTCGTCCGACGGAACCGCTTGGTTCCCTTCCCGTTGACGCTCGACACGCTGCTGATGTCGTTGGTCCTGTGGCCCGAAGACGGTGTCAGGCATGGGCTGGACGCGCTGACCGAGCGACTCAACATTGAGGTGACCGATCGCCACACGGCGCATGGCGACGCCCTGGCAACCGCCCGGGTATTCGTCGCCCTGGTGCCGATGCTGGAGGAGCGCGGGCTGGTGACGGTGCGGGACGTGGCCGCCGCGTGTCAGGCAACCCCGCGTGCGGCCCAACTCGCTAAGCGATACCGGCGCTAACCGAGCATCGTCTGGATCTCCTGCGCGGTGCGGCGTACTCGCTCAGCGAGATCAGTGAGGTCCCGACCATCGGTCGCGCGAACAGTCAGACCGACTGACGCGATCGGTTGGTCGCGTCGATCAACGGCGGCCGCAGCGACCGACGCGAAGCCAGCCATCACCTCGCCCTCCTCGACCGAGTAGCCGAGTCGCCGCTCGTGTGTGAGTGTCCGCTGGAGGGCCGACAGGTTGGTCGGCCCGCGATCCGTGCGAGCAGCGAATGCCGTGTCAGTCGACATGAGGGCGCGGACCTGTTGGGTGGGCAGACAGGCGAGCAGGGCGCGACCGGAGGCCGTCGTGGCGGCGGGCAGGCGAACGCCCACGCCGGTGATGAGGGTCGGTGCTGGCCTGCCTGTGCGCGCCGACTCCTTGGCGAGGTAGAGCACCTCGGTCCCGTGGAGGACACCGAGGTGGGCGGTCGCCCCCGTCTCCTCGGCCAAGGCGATCAGGGCCGGGCGGGTGAGCTCCTCGCGCGGATCGTGGCGTAGGAATCCCTGGCCCACGAAGAAGGCGGTCGGACCGAGGGCCCACCGTTTGCGCTCCGTCAGATGGATGACGTAGCCGTCATCGCGCAAGACCGCGAGCAGGTGGTACGTCGTACTCCGCGGGGCGTCGATGACCCGAGCCAGCGCGGTGGCCGTCGATGGACCCCGCTCGGCGAGGGCGCGCAGGAGGGCGCCGGCCTGACTCACGGCGGGTACCCGGCTCATGGGTCTGGGATACCAGACAAATACCTGTCGCGGGGCCTCCTTCGGGCAGTCGAGAGGCGATTGGGTTGCGCCATGACCGTCGAGATCGGTATCGCCCCCCTCACCATGGCCGAGGTGGTGGCCGTCGCTCGCGAGGGCGCCCCCGTTCGGCTCACCGAGGAGTCCCTCGCCGAGATGGCCCGCAGCCGCGCGGTGATCGATGCCCTCGCGTCGTCACCGGAGCCGGCGTACGGCGTATCCACCGGTTTCGGCGCTCTCGCCACGGTGCACATTCCGCCGGAGCAGCGCGCCCACCTGCAGGAGTCACTGGTGCGTTCGCATGCGGCGGGTACCGGTCCGGAAGTAGAGGACGAGGTCGTGCGCGCCACGATGCTGTTGCGCTTGCACACCCTGGCGACCGGACGCACCGGTGTGCGCCCGGTCACCGCGCAGATCTACGCCGACATGCTGAACGCCGGCATCAGCCCGGTCATCTACGAGTACGGCTCGCTGGGCTGCTCCGGCGACCTTGCTCCGCTCTCGCATATTGCGCTCGCCCTGATCGGTGAGGGAGAGGTGCGTAATCGTGACGGCGTCCGGATGCCTGCGGTCCAGGCCCTCGCCGATGCCGGGATCACGCCGGTGCGTCTGGCGGAGAAGGAGGGCCTCGCACTCATCAACGGCACCGACGGCATGCTCGGCATGCTCATCCTCGCGCTCGCCGACCTGCAGATGTTGGTGACCACCGCCGATATCTCAGCGGCGATGTCGATCGAGGCACTCCTGGGCACCGACCGCGTGCTCGCCGATGATCTGCAACGACTGCGGCCACATCCCGGGCAGCGCATGAGTGCCGCGAACATGCGTCGCGTCCTGCGTGACTCACCCATCGTGGCCAGCCATGCCGGCCCTGATGACACACGCGTGCAGGACGCCTACTCGCTGCGCTGTGCACCGCAGGTCAATGGCGCGGCCCGTGACACCGTGGACTACTGCGCTGTCGTGGCCGATCGTGAGTTGGCCGCTGCGATCGACAATCCCGTGGTGACCCTCGACGGTCGAGTGGAGAGCAACGGCAACTTCCATGGTGCTCCGGTGGCCTACGCCCTGGACTTTGTGGCGATCCCCGTGGCCGATGTCGCCAGCATGAGCGAACGGCGTACCGATCGGATGCTGGACCGACACCGCAGTCACGGTCTGCCACCCTTCCTCGCGCATGAAGCCGGCGTCGACAGCGGCCACATGATCGCGCAGTACACCTCGGCCGGCATCGTGCACGAGTTGAAACGCCTCGCGGTCCCGGCGAGCGTCGACTCGATTCCCTCGAGTGCGATGCAGGAAGACCACGTCTCCATGGGATGGTCGGCGGCGCGCAAACTGCGCACCGCGGTCGATGGCCTCGCTCGCGTATTGGCGATCGAGATCCTTACGTCGGCTCGCGCACTTGACCTGCGTGCGCCCATCTCTCCTGCAGACGCCACGGGTGCCGTGGTCGCACTGCTCCGTGAGCAGATCGCCGGCCCCGGCCCTGATCGCCACCTCGCTCCCGAGATCGCGGCGGCCACAGAGTTGGTGCGCTCCGGCGCCGTACTCCGCGCGGTCCAGTCCGTGACCGGACCCCTCAACACACTCCCCACCGAACACACGGAGAACTGACATGTCCGACGCACTCCCCGGCGCCCGCCCCGTCTCCGCTCCCCGCGGCACCACGCTCACCGCCCGCGGCTGGCCCCAGGAGGCGGCACTGCGCATGCTGCAGAACAACCTCGACCCCGAGGTGGCCGAGCACCCGGACAAACTCGTCGTGTACGGCGGCACCGGTCGCGCGGCACGCGACTGGGCGTCGTTCGATGCGATGGTGCGCACGCTCACCACGCTCGCCGACGACGAGACGATGCTCGTGCAGTCGGGGCGTCCGGTTGGTGTGTTCCGCACGCATGAGTGGGCGCCCCGCGTTCTCATCGCCAACTCCAATCTTGTCGGCGACTGGGCGAACTGGCCGGAATTCCGTCGGTTGGAGCAGATGGGGTTGACGATGTACGGCCAAATGACGGCCGGCTCGTGGATCTACATCGGCACCCAGGGCATCTTGCAGGGCACCTACGAAACGTTCGCGGCGGTGGCGGCGAAGAAATTCGGCGGCACTCTCGCGGGCACGCTCACGCTGACCGCCGGTAGCGGCGGCATGGGTGGAGCACAGCCGCTCGCCGTCACGATGAACGAGGGCGTCTGTCTCCTCGTCGATGTCGATCCCACCCGCCTCGCCAAGCGCGTCAAGGACCGCTACCTCGATGAGATTGCGCTCGATCTTGATGACGCCATCGAGCGGGTTACAGCGGCCAAGCGTGAGCGGCGTGCGCTGAGCGTCGGCGTGGTCGGCAATGCGGCCGTGGTCTTCCCCGAGTTGCTGCGTCGTGGTGTCGAGATCGACATCGTCACCGATCAGACGAGTGCACACGATCCGCTGAGCTATCTCCCGGAGGGGATTGACCTGGGAGATGCGCCCGACTACGCGGCGAAGAAGCCGGATGAGTTCACCGACCGTGCGCGTGTCTCCATGGCCAAGCATGTGGAGGCGATGGTGGGCTTTATGGATGAAGGTGCCGAGGTCTTCGACTACGGCAATTCGATTCGCGATGAGGCCCGGCTCGGTGGCTTTGGTCGCGCCTTCGAGTTCCCCGGCTTCATCCCGGCGTACATCCGACCGCTCTTCTGCGAGGGCAAGGGCCCGTTCCGCTGGGTGGCGCTGAGCGGTGATCCCAAGGACATCTGGGCGACCGACCGTGCCGTGCTCGACCTCTTCCCCGACAACGACCACCTGCGCCGCTGGATCACCATGGCGTCCGAACGCGTGGCCTTCCAGGGCCTGCCCGCGCGTATCTGCTGGCTGGGCTACGGCGAGCGCGACAAGGCTGGCGAACGCTTCAACGACATGGTGGCCAGCGGCGAGGTGTCCGCCCCGATCGTCATCGGACGCGATCACCTCGACTGTGGCTCGGTCGCGTCGCCGTACCGCGAGACAGAGGCGATGGCGGATGGCTCCGATGCCATCGCGGACTGGCCGTTGCTCAACGCGCTGCTGAACACCGCCTCGGGCGCAAGCTGGGTCTCGCTCCACCACGGTGGGGGCGTCGGTATCGGTCGCTCGATCCATGCCGGTCAGGTGAGCGTCGCCGACGGCACCGAACTGGCGGCGGAGAAACTGCGTCGCGTCCTCACCAATGACCCGGGCACGGGAGTCATTCGTCACTGCGATGCCGGCTATGAGTTGGCCGATGAGGTGGCGGACGAGCGCGGCGTACGCGTGCCGATGCGCGAGGGCTGATCGTGGCCTCGGTCGCCTGGACCAATATTGGCGAGCTCGCCACGGCGGACTCGTCGATGGGCGAGGGCGTTCTCGGCGTGCTGTCCGACGCCGCCGTCGTGGCGCAGGATGGTGTCATCACCTGGGTGGGGCCTTCGGCGGCGTGCCCGGCTGCGGATGAGTCGATTGACGTGGGCGGAGCGGCGGTCATCCCGGGCTTCGTCGATGCACACACCCATCCGGTCTTCGCGGGGGAGCGGTCTGCTGAGTTCGCAGCGAGGATGACCGGCACGCCGTACGCCGCCGGTGGGATCCGCACGACGGTGGCGGCGACGCGTGCGGCGAGCGATGCCGAATTGCGGGCCAACGTCGAGCGGCTCGCCGCCGAAGCGTTGCGACAGGGCACGACGACGCTGGAGGCCAAGTCGGGTTATGGCCTCACGGTGCATGACGAGCAGCGGTCGCTCGTGGCCGCGGGGACCGTGACCGATGAGACGACGTTCCTCGGCGCGCACGTCGTGCCGGCGGAGTACGCCGATCGACCCGATGACTACGTCGCCCTCGTGGCCGGGGACATGTTGCAGGCGTGCGCCCCGCATGCGCGGTGGGCCGATGTCTTCGTGGAGCGCGGTGCCTTCGATGTCGATCAGGGGCGCGCGATCTTGAGTGCGGCGCGCGATGCCGGGCTTGGACTGCGGGTGCACGGCAATCAATTGGGTTTCGGTGGGGGTGTGGCGCTGGCGGTGGAGATGGAGGCGGCCTCGGTCGATCACTGCACGCACCTGTCAGACGAGGACATCGAAGCGTTGGCGGCTTCGTCGACGGTGGCGACGCTCGTGCCGGGGGCGGAGTTCTCGACGCGGTCGAGTTACGCGCCGGCCAGGCGGCTAGTCGACGCGGGGGTGACCGTCGCGATCGCCTCGGACTGCAATCCAGGGTCGTCGTACACAACGTCGATGCCGTTGATGGTCGCCCTTGCGGTGCGAGAGATGGGGTTGTCACCCGCGGAGGCGGTGTGGGCGGCGACCGCCGGTGGCGCCGCGTCACTGCAGCGCAGCGACATCGGGGTGATAGGCGTTGGACGTCGAGCCGATCTCGTGGCGCTGGATGCGCCGTCGTTCATCCACCTGGCCTATCGCCCGGGCGTTCCCCTGGTCACCCACGTCTGGCGCGCCTAACTTCCTTGCAGTTACCGCGATTTTGTGGGCGATTTGCCCGCGGTAACGGCAAGGAAGGCGGAAAGTGATTGGCACACTGTGACTTTCGGCATGGCTCCTCACACCTTGCGAGTTGGGTGACGACCACCAGGGCTTACTTCGTGTGCGACCTCGGGCGTGGCGAACGTTCAGTCTGCGTTCGGGATGGTCTGCAGAGTATGAGCGACGCGCTCGTCGAGGGATCCGGTGAGACGAGTCAGCGGCAGCACGGGATTGATCAACTCCGCGATGACGTGATCAACGCGCGATCGGTAGTCCGGCCCGTCGCGCTGCTCGCCGTCCGGCACCCACTCAATGTCTGGAGCAGACCACAGGAGGACGTCATACGCCGCGGCGTTCGCAAGACCGGTATTCAACAACGAGTCGTCGTTGAAGTAGACGACGCTGTAGACGGCGGTCATGAGAGGGAGCGGATCGGCGATCACCCACGGGACCTGCGCGTGAGCGGCCGCCCGCATCACGGTCTGCACGGTCATCTGCTGGGTCAGGAAGATGCCCTCCTGGTCGGCGAGGGTCGGCACTCGCCCGAAGTCCCGCACGAAGTCACGGAGGTACTCCTCAGCGACGAAGCCGGGGAGCGCATCGGCAAGGGCCATGGCCAACGTCGTCTTGCCGGTGGATTCACCGCCGAGCAAGCCGATCCGACGGGGATGCATCCGCCCATCATGACCACACACCCAGTGTTGAGTGGCGCGTTGTGGACGGTTTTGGCGCCCAAAACCGTCCACAACCCGCCACTCAACGGGGAGGGGACGGGGGTTGCCACCACGGTTACCGGCAAGTAACGTTTGTTGACAGATGCTCAACAAGGCAGCAACGGCAAGGAGGCCGGTATGACCGAGGCATTCATCTACGAGGCGATTCGCACCCCGCGTGGGCGCGGCAAGGCCAACGGTTCCCTGCACGGGGTCAAGCCCGTATCCCTGGTGACCGGCCTGCTCAACGAACTCCAAGCTCGCCATCCGGGCCTGGACCCGGCGGAGGTCGACGATGTGATCCTCGGCTGCGTGACGCCGGTGGGCGACCAGGGCGCCGACATTGCCAAGACGGCGGCGATCGCGGCCGGCCTGCCCGACACCGTTGCCGGAACTCAGATCAATCGCTTCTGCGCCTCGGGTCTCGAGGCCATCAATATGGCCGCCCAGAAGGTGCGCGCCGGTTGGGATGACCTTGTCATCGCCGGTGGTGTCGAGTCCATGAGCCGTGTGCCTCTCGGCAGTGACGGTGGACCGTGGGCGATGGATCCCGAGACGGCCTACGACTCCTACTTCGTCCCCCAGGGCATCAGCGCCGATCTCATTGCCACCGTCGAAGGCTTCTCGCGCGACGACGTCGACGCGTACGCACTCCGCTCACAGGAGCGCGCAGCTGCGGCATGGAGCAGTGGCAACTTCGCCAAGTCCGTGGTGCCCGTGCGCGATCAGAACGGCGTACTCATCCTCGATCACGACGAGCACATGCGTCCCGACACAACGGTGGAGTCGCTCTCCAAGCTCAACCCGTCGTTCGCGGGCATGGGCGAGATGGGTGGCTTCGACGCGGTCGCTCTCCAGAAGTTCCACTGGATCGAGCGCATCAATCACGTCCACACGGCGGGCAACTCCAGCGGCATCGTCGATGGTGCCGCTCTCGTCCTCGTCGGCAGTGAAGAAGCGGGTAAAGCCGCGGGGCTCACCCCCCGCGGTCGTGTCGTCGCCACCGCGGTGAGCGGCGCTGATCCCACGATCATGCTCACCGGTCCCACGCCAGCCACCGAGAAGGTGTTGAAGGCTGCCGGACTCACCCCGGCCGATATTGATGTCTGGGAACTCAACGAGGCATTCGCCGCCGTCGTACTGAAGTGGATGAAGGACTTCAACCTCGATATCGAGCAGGTCAACGTCAACGGTGGATCGATCGCCATGGGCCACCCTCTCGGTGCGACCGGCGCGATCATCACCGGCATCGTGCTCGATGAACTCGAGCGCACCGGAGGTCGCTACGGCCTCATCACCCTGTGCATCGGCGGTGGCATGGGCCTCGCCACCATCATCGAGCGGGTTTGAGGGAGTACGCCGTGAGCGACGTGAACATGTTCCAGTGGGATAAGGACGCCGACGGCGTTGTCACCCTGACGATGGATGACCCCGGCGGCAGCGCCAACACGATGAACAGCACCTTCATCGAATCCCTCGAGAAGACTCTCGAGCGACTCGAGGCCGAGCGAGATGACATCGCCGGCGTCGTCATCACCAGTGCGAAGAAGACCTTCTTCGCCGGCGCCGACCTGAACATGATCATCCAGGCGACGCCGGCCGATGCCGAGCGTCTCGAGGCCGAGGTCAGCCGGATCAAGGCGGCGTTCCGTCGACTCGAGACCCTCGGCAAGCCGGTTGCGGCCGCCATCAACGGAGCGGCGCTCGGCGGTGGCTACGAGATCACCCTCGCCTGCCATCACCGAGTCGCCCTCGACGTTCGCGGCAGTGAGATCGGCCTACCCGAAGTGACCCTCGGTCTGCTCCCCGGAGCCGGTGGCGTCGTACGCACGAGCCGCATGTTCGGTCTGCAGAAGGCGCTCATGGAGGTTCTTCTCCAGGGGCAGCGACGCAAGCCAGCGGACGCCCTCGCCAAGGGCCTCGTCGATGAACTCGCCGCGAGCCCTGAGGAGATGCTGGCCAAGGCCAAGGCGTGGGTCCTCGCGAACCCCGAGGCGGTGCAGCCGTGGGACGCGCAGGGCTACAAGATGCCCGGGGGCACACCGAGCAATCCGAAGCTCGCCATGATGCTGCCGGCCTTCCCCGCCAACCTGCGCAAGCAGATCAAGGGTGCGCCGATGCCTGCACCACTGGCCATCATGTCAGCGGCCGTCGAAGGTGCCCAGGTGGACTTCGCGACGGCGGAGAAGATCGAGGGGCGCTACTTCACCAGTCTTGCGACGGGTCAGGTCGCCAAGAACATGACACAGGCATTCTTCTTCGACCTGCAGCACATCACCAAGGGTGGGGCTCGTCCCGACGGCCATGCGAAATACGAGCCGCAGCGTGCTCTCGTCATGGGCGCCGGAATGATGGGCGCGGGCATCGCCTACGTCTGTGCTCGCAACGGCATCGAGGTCGTCCTGGTGGACACCTCGTTGGAGTCCGCCGAGAAGGGCAAGGCCTACTCGCAGACGATTCTCGACAAGGCTGTTTCGCGCGGCAAGATGACAGAGGCGCAGCGCGATGATGTGCTTGCCCGGATCACGCCGACCGACAACATCGAGCAGGCCAAGGGCGTCGATCTCGTCATCGAGGCGGTCTTCGAGAACCAGGAGTTGAAGGAGGAGGTCTTCGGCCGCATCGAGCAGGTCGCCGCCGCGGATGCCCTCCTTGGCTCCAACACCTCGACCCTGCCCATCTCCGGGCTCGCCACCGCGGTGTCACGCCCTGAGGACTTCATCGGTCTGCACTTCTTTTCGCCCGTTGACAAGATGCCGCTGCTGGAAATCGTCGTTGGCGACAAGACCTCCGATGCCACGATCGCCAAGGCCCTCGACGTTGCGGCCAAGATCAAGAAGACCCCGATCGTTGTCAACGACAGCCGAGGCTTCTTCACCAGCCGCGTCATCGGCACCTTCATGGGCGAGGCCGTCGCCATGCTCGCCGAGGGTGTACCCGCGCCCTCAATCGAGCAGGCAGGCTTGCAGGCGGGCTACCCGACCGGGCCGCTCGCACTCTTCGACGAGGTGAGTCTCACCCTCGGCCGCCGTATCCGCGAGGAAGCGCGAGCCGCCGCGGCTGCTGCCGGTCAAGAGTTTCCCGACCATCCGTCGAATGCGGCGGTGGATCGCATGGTCCTGGAGTTCGAGCGTGGCGGACGTGCCGCCGGAGCCGGCTTCTACGAGTACGGCGAGGGCAAGCGCCTCGGCCTGTGGGACGGTCTGGCGGAGAACTTCGGCGGTGAAAACCTCGACATTCCCTTCGAGGACATGAAGGAGCGGATGCTCTTCGCCGAAGCGATTGAGTCGATCAAGTGCTACGACGAAGGCGTCCTGCGCTCGGTGCCGGAGGCGAACATTGGCTCCATCTTCGGCATCGGCTTCCCGCCGTGGACCGGTGGCGTCCTGCAGTTCGTCAACGGCTACCCGGGTGGTCCGGCTGGTTTTGTGGAGCGTGCCCGTGAACTCGCGGACCGCTACGGCGACCGCTTCACGCCGCCCGCCTCCGTCGTCGCTCTCGCCGAGTCGGGTGGTCGCTACGTCTGAGTCGGTGGGCACCACCACGGTGCCCACCGCTCGCATGAGCGCGGACGCTCGTCGTGCCCAACTCATCGAGATCGGATGGGATCTCCTGCAGGAACGTCCGATCCATGAGTTGGCGCTCGATGAGGTGGCGGCGCGCGCGGGGATCTCGCGCACGCTGCTGTTCCACTACTTCCCAACGAAGGCGGACTTCTACGTCGCCGTGGTGAGCGCCGCGAGTGACCAGTTGCTGCGACCTCCGCGGGTTCCTGACGACGCTGCTCCACCGGAGCGGATCCGGCGACTGGTCGAGGGCTTCGTCCGGCTGGTCGAGCGCAATCGGGGGAGCTACACCACCCTCGTCCGCGCTGCTGGGGGAGGCGATCAACGAGTCGTGGACCTCATTGCGCGTACGCGCGATGCCCTGGTTCCGCGCTGGCTCGATGCTGCCGGCAATCCCGATGTGGGTCCGCTCGCCCACCTCGTCGTACGCGGGTGGCTCGTGGGGATGGAAGAAACCGTGCTGTCCTGGGACCCACTGTTGGTGCCCCGCGAGGAGCTCATCGACCACCTCGTTGCGTCGTTCATCGCCGAACTTGGCCTGGCGAACGCCGCCGCACGCTAACGCCGCGAAACCGTCAGCGACCGGAGAGCTCCGCGACACGCCCTGTTCACGGCGAGTTTTCCGCGTATTCGGCGCTACTGTCACGCCATGACCGAGGCTGATCTTCGGGACATCACCGGGCTCGCTGTGTCGGCGCGTCTTGCGCGGATCTCCCTCGCGGTCGGATCGGTCACCCTCCTCATCTCCGGACTCGTGATGCTCGCCGACCCGGTGCGCATTGCCGAGTCTCTCGGGCTGGCTCACCTCGATCCGACGGAGTGGGCGCTGCGGGTGGCCGGGGCGGTGCTCGTGGGCTACGCCGGACAATGCTGGCTGGTGCGTCGCGCCGGCGACCATCCGGTCATGGGGGCCAGCGCCGTCGCGCTCATCACCTACGGTCTGCTCGGCGTCATCCTCGTCACTATGCCGGGTGACTGGGGCTGGCTGCGCATCGCATCATTGGCCTTCTGCGCGCTCATGGCAGCGTCCTTCGTGCTCATCTTGACGTCCAGTCGCCGCGCCTGATCGAGCCGTCAGGCGCTTGCCGCTTCGTCGTAGATACGCAACAGGTGCGGGAGCGCCTGAGCAAAGGGTGGGAATAGCGGCAGCGAATCCACTTCGTCGAGGTGCCACCAGCGGGCCTCGTCGTTCTCGGTCGTCCCGAGTTCGGTGTACGTCGGCCGCTCATCGACGAGTGCGCAGCAGGTGTGGTAACTCCACACATCGGCTTCGATGACCACCGTATGGATGCCGACGATGCGCAGTCCGCGGGGCACCGGGCCGATCTCCTCGTCGAACTCGCGCAGCGCCGCGTGCTCGGGCATCTCATCCTTGTCGATTGCGCCGCCGGGAACCGACCACTGACCATTGCCTCCGTGCACCCACTCGGCTCGACGCGCCAAGAGCACGGCGTGATCGTGGCGCAGGAGCATGCCCGCGGCACCAAATAATCCCCACTTCACCTGACCGGAGGAGAGCGTGACCCACCCGTCACCTGATCCGCGCGGCGGCGGTGGACGGTGGTGGGTCATGGGGAAATCTTCCTTCAACTCGGCAGATCCGCACGCTTGTGGGTCTTCGTCGCTCACTCCGCGACGTAGCGACTACAACCCACGAGGGTGCTAATGCTCGAGGGCCTGGTAGCGGGCCCAGGACTCCCTAATTTCGATCTCGGCGTCCTCGCGACCTACCCAGGTCGCACCCTCCACCGACTTGCCCGGCTCAAGGTCCTTGTAGACCTCGAAGAAGTGCTGGATCTCGAGGCGGTCGAACTCCGACACGTGGTAGATGTCGCGCATGTGTTCCTGGCGCGGATCACTTGACGGTACGCAGAGCACCTTGTCATCCCCACCGGCCTCGTCGGTCATTCGGAACATGCCCACCGCCCGGCAGCGAATCACCACTCCGGGAAACGTCGGCTCAGCGACCATGACGAGCGCGTCGAGTGGGTCACCGTCCAACCCGAGGGTGTCGTCGACGAAGCCGTAGTCATGCGGGTAGCGGGTCGCCGTGAAGAGCATGCGATCGAGCCGAATCCGGCCGGTCACGTGATCCATCTCATACTTGTTGCGACTGCCCGTCGGGATTTCGATTGTTACGTCGAATTCCAGTGGCTGCGGTGTCACGTCCCCTCCTGGCATGGTGGAAGATGCAAGCAATATGGACACCGCCCGGAGACCCTCCCGCATCGGCTCGGTCGAGCCGGGAGAATCGTTGCGCGATTCCGTGTCCATCGAGATCATGCCACCGCTGAAGGGCCAGGGTGCAGGAACGCTTGTGGAGTTCCTCGAGGGCCTTGGTGATTGGCGGCCTCGCTTCGTCAGCGTGACCTACCACCAGGCCGAGCAAATGGAGGTGACTTCCCCCGAGGGTGAGATGCGGCGCATCACCCGTCGCAAGAAGCCTGGAAGCATGGGTATCTGCTCGATGATTCGCGATCGCTTTGATCTTGAGGTGCTCCCACATGTCATCTGTGGCGGTTTTAGTCGGCTCGATTCCGAGGATTACCTCATCGACCTCGACTACGTCGGCATGCGCACCCTGCTGGTCATCCGCGGCGACGGCCAGATGGGCGGTCCCTTCCGACCGGCCACCGGAGGGCATGAGCACGCCGTCGACCTCGTCGAGCAGATCATGGCGTTGAATCGAGGTGAGTACGTTGAGGAAGTTGCCGAGCCGGCCACCACGGCATTCCGCGTGGGAGTGGGTGCCTACCCCGAAGTTCACGCCGAGGCTCGTGACCTTGAGCACGACCTGGAAACGCTCGCACGCAAGGAGAGGGCGGGTGCATCCTTCGCGATCACTCAGATGTTCTTCGACAATGACGCCTACTTCGACTTCGTGGAAGCGGCCCGCGGCGTCGGCATCACCATGCCCATCATCCCCGGGCTGAAGGTCGTCACCCGGCGTTCCCACGTGGAGCGATTGCCGGAAATCTTCTCCATCCGCATGCCGCCGGCGCTGGTCGAGGCCGTGGCTTCCTGCGCGGATGACGAGGAGGTCCGCTCCATCGGGATCGACCACACGCTCGCTCAGGCCAGCGAACTCCATCAATCCGGGGTCCCCGGCGTTCACCTCTTTACGATGAATGACCTGGACACCACGAAGCGCGTGGTGGCAGGGCTCCAGGGAGGCATCGCCTGATGAATCCCCGACGGTGGACCGTCATCGCGGGTGTCGCAGTCATGGCACTCGTGGCCGCCCCCGCCCTTGCTGCTGCACCCCTCGGGCCGGCTCCGGCGGTGTTGCCAGCCACGGAGTCCGCCCCGGATGGGATCCCGCGCGGCATTGACGCGGTGCTCGATCCGCTCCTCGGCGATGCCACTTTGGGCGAGTCCGTGGGAGCGGTGGTGATCGACGTCGCCAGCGGGGAGATCGTCTACCAGCGCGAGCCAGCGACACCGCGGTCGCTTGCTTCCAACGACAAGATGCTCACGGCTCTCGCCGTTCTCGATGTACTCGGCCCAGAGGCACAGATCGAGACGACGGTGGTGGCCACGGCTGGCGCCGTCACCTTGGTGGGCGCAGGCGATCCGACGTTGGCGACCGTGAGCGCCGACGGCTCCTCCCTCACCGCTCTCGCGGACCAGGTGGCGGCGGCTGCTGGAGGACCGGTGGCCGTGCAGTACGACACGTCACTGTTTGCCGGTCCCGGCCTCGCACCCGGTTGGGACGGCAGCTACCCGGCGCTCGGTGTGGCCGCGGTGGTGTCACCCCTCACGGTCGACCGCTCGCGACTCCCCGATGGCGACGGCCGGGTCGAGGACCCGGCGTACGCCGCCGCTCAGCGCTTCGCGGAGTTGCTCGGTGAGCGTGGCGTAGCCGTCACGGGAATCGCGCAGGCGACCGCGAGCGGTGACGTCATCGCCAGCACTCGCTCCGTGCCCATCGCCACGATGATCGAGACGATGCTCACGGAGTCGGACAACGACATGGCCGAGATCCTGGCCCACCTGGCTGGCGCCCGTCTCACTGGCGTGGGCACCTTCGAGTCCGGCGCGCAGGCAACGATCGAGACGTTGCAGTCGCTTGGATTACCGACAAGCGCAACGGTCATCGTCGACGGCAGCGGCCTGTCCTACGCCAACGTGGCCTCGCCCAATCTGCTGGCGTCCGCAGTGGCCCTGTGCGCCGGCGATGCGGCTCCTTCGTGGACCTGGCCCGTGCTCGTCGGACTGCCCGTCGCTGGGCTCACGGGCACGCTTGCTGAGCGATTCACTACGCCGGATACCGAAGCGGCGGCCGGCTTTGTTCGGGCCAAGACCGGGACGTTGATCGAGGTGTCCACGCTGGCTGGGACGGTGGTCGACCGAGACGGCCGCCTGTTGTCCTTCGCCTTCATGTCCGATGCCACCACGGGCATCCCGGAGTCACGCGCGGCCCTCGACCGCGCAGCGGCCGCACTCGCGGCGTGCGGCTGCCTCACCTGATCGGGCGACGTAGAGTCAAGTGGTGACCGACATCGTCGACTGGGACCTCGCCGTTGCCACCGGTGTTCGGTTGGCGCCACGAGGACCGGATGTCACCGAGGACGATGTCGACCGAGCCGTCCGCCAGTTGCGGCGTGCGAGCGAGCGCGCCGTTCAACCCGTGGCCGACGTGACCGGACTCGAGGCACCCTTCGATGAGCATCGCGCCGTGGTCGTGGGACGACCAGAGTGGCTTCGCTCCAACGTCGCGCAGTTCCGGGTGGCGGTGGAGCCGATCGCGGAAGAGTTGCGCGACCCGGACGGATCGTCCCTGGGTCGTGCGATTGGGTCCCGGGTGACCGCGCTCCAGATGGGCGGGGTGCTGTCCTGGCTCTCCGGCAAGGTCCTGGGCCAGTACGAGGCGTTCGGTGAGCACGGACGACTTCTCCTCGTGGCGCCGAACATCGTTCACGCCGAACGCCAACTCGATGTCGATCCGACCGACTTCCGACTATGGGTATGCCTGCACGAGGAAACACACCGCGTGCAGTTCGGTGCCGTGCCCTGGCTGTCGGCGCACTTCACCGCAGAGGTCCACGAGTACCTCACGGCATCGGAGTCGGATGTCGGTGAGGCCATCTCCCGCGCATTGGCGCGTGTGCGGCGTCGGACCCTGGGAGATGCGGGACTACTCGACCTGGTGCAGACCGATCAACAGCGGGAGGTTCTCGACCGCTTGACCGCGCTCATGTCCCTGCTGGAAGGGCATGCGGATGTCGTGATGGATGCGGTAGGCCCCCAGGTGGTCCCCACCGTCGATGTCATCCGCGGTCGCTTCGACCAGCGGCGTCGACAGTCGGGCACCCTGGACGGCGCGCTGAAGCGCCTGCTCGGACTCGATGCCAAGTTGCGCCAGTACACCGAGGGAGCCGCTTTCGTCCGCGGAGTCCTCGACCGCGTCGGCATGTCCGGCTTCAACGCCGTCTGGACGTCCCCGGACACGTTGCCGCGCCTTGCCGAGTTATCGGATCCCCATGCCTGGGTACGCCGGGTACACGCATGAGCGACCCACGCGCCGTGGTGCGTCGAGCGATCGAGGCCAGCCTCGCCGATCTCGGAAGTGATGAGCGGGTCATCGTGGCCGTTTCGGGTGGGGCCGACTCGCTGGCGCTCGCTCGCGGTGTCGCCGATCTGGGACGCCCGGCGACGGCGGTCATCGTGGACCACGGCCTGCAGGCTGATTCGGCGTCGACGGCCGAACGTGCGGCCGAGGCCTGCCGCGCGCTCGGCTTCGCCGATGTTCGGGTGATTGCCGTGCAGGTCTCGCTCGGCCCCGGCACGGGCGGTCTCGAGGCGGCTGCGCGCCGTGAGCGTCGCGCAGCCTTGGAGTCGGTGGCGCAGGAGTTGGGCGCCCCCGCCGTGCTCCTCGGCCATACGCGTGAGGATCAGGCGGAGACCGTGTTGCTGCGCTTGGCGCGAGGGTCCGGCGCCCGCAGCCTCTCCGGCATGTCGACGCGGTCGGGCCTGTGGCGCCGGCCTCTGTTGGACCTGCCGCGCCGCGTGGTGCGCGCCAGCGTGAGCGACCTCGAGCCATGGTCGGATCCGCACAATGACGATGAGCGCTTCGCTCGCGTTCGGGTGCGGCACAGTGCTCTGCCCGCTGTGGTGGACGCGGTCGGCCCCGCGGCTGTCGATGGGCTCGCTCGATCGGCAGCGCTACTCAGGGACGATGCGGACGCCCTCGATGAGTGGGCGCGGACCGCGTTCCAAGAGGCTCAATCAGTCGACGGGGGTTTCATCGTTGCGGCTCTCGAGGCACTTCCGCGGGCGGTGCGCACCCGAATCCTTCGGACGGCCGCGATCGAGGCGGGATGCCCACCGACGGATCTCACCGCGGCGCACGTTGACGGACTTGATGCTCTCATCACTCGGTGGCACGGCCAGGGTGCGATTGATTTGCCAGGAGGTGTCGCTGGTCGACGCGAGTATGGAAGGCTGGTCCTTGCCCGCATCCCCCCCGTCGCGATGCGACGACAACAGCGCGAGGAGACCTAGTGGACGCTGACCACGTGCCGTCCGAGATCGTGGAAACGTTGCTCACTGAGGACCAGCTCCAGGCGCGGCTCGCGGAGGTGGCCGCACAGGTCGATGCGGACTATGCGGGGAGCAATCTGCTCATCGTGGGGGTTCTCAAGGGCGCCACCATGGTGATGGCTGACTTCGCGCGCCACCTCCGATCGCACGTGACGATGGACTGGATGGCGGTGTCCTCCTACGGCTCGGGCACCCAGTCCTCTGGCGTCGTACGCATTCTCAAGGACCTGGACTCTGACCTGGCTGGCCGCCACGTCCTCGTCGTCGAGGACATCCTGGATACCGGCCTCACGCTGTCCTGGCTCCTGCGCAACCTCGGCTCCCGCGGAGCTGCCTCCATCGAGGTCTTCACCCTCCTGCGCAAACCGGAAGCGCTCACGGTGCCGATCAATCCCCGCTACGTCGGCTTCGACATCCCGAACGTCTTCGTCGTGGGCTACGGACTGGACTATGACGAGCGCTACCGCAATCTGCGGCAGGTCGCCGTCCTCGATCCACGCGTCTACGGCGGCTGAGCGTCCCCCCGGGGATCCGGTGTAACGTCTAGGAGCCGGGAATCCCGGAAACCCCGGGCTGGTTGAGGTGCCGGGAAGGCGGAAAGTCCGCCGCACGCCGAGCAGGGGATGCCGACCATGAACGCCAAGCGCTTCTTCCGCGGGCCGCTGTTCTGGGTCCTGGTGGCGGTCCTCGTCGCGATCATCGCGTCCAGTTTCATCTCCGGTGTCGGAGGTCCCGAGCGGGTCGACACCAGCCAGGCAATTGCTGACATCGAGAGCAACCAGGTCGAGTCGGCCATCATCACCGACGGTGACCAAGTCCTTGAACTCACACTCAAGGATGGATCGGTCATCACCAGCCAGTACGTCACCGGACAGGGCGTCGAACTTCAGCGGCTACTGCAGGAGAAGGCGTCGGCCGGTCAACTCCCGGGCGGCTACGACGTCATCGTGCCGCAGGACAACCTGCTCGTCAGCCTCCTGTTCACCCTGCTTCCCTTCGCACTTCTTGTCCTGCTGCTCTTCTTCTTTATGAGTCAGATGCAAGGCGGCGGCTCGCGCCTGATGAACTTCGGGAAGTCCAAGGCCAAGGCCGTGTCCAAGGACATGCCGAAGACGACCTTCGCGGATGTGGCCGGGGCTGATGAGGCCGTGGAAGAACTCCACGAGATCAAGGACTTCCTCTCTGAGCCGGCCAAGTTCCAGGCGGTGGGCGCCAAGATCCCCAAAGGTGTGCTGCTCTACGGTCCACCCGGCACGGGAAAGACGCTCCTCGCGCGCGCGGTTGCCGGTGAAGCGGGCGTCCCCTTCTTCTCCATCTCGGGCTCGGACTTCGTCGAGATGTTCGTCGGCGTCGGTGCCAGTCGTGTGCGAGACCTGTTCGAGCAGGCCAAGGCCAATGCTCCGGCGATCATCTTCGTCGACGAGATCGATGCGGTAGGTCGTCATCGTGGTGCTGGACTCGGCGGCGGCCATGATGAACGCGAGCAGACGCTGAACCAGATGCTCGTGGAGATGGATGGCTTTGATGTGTCGTCCGGCGTCATTCTCATCGCGGCCACCAACCGACCGGACATCTTGGACCCGGCCCTGCTACGCCCTGGCCGATTCGACCGCCAGATCGCGGTCGAGCGCCCGGACCTCGAGGGTCGGTACGCCGTCCTGCAGGTGCATGCCCGCGGCAAGCCGTTGGCCGATGATGTGGACCTACGTGCCGTGGCTCGGCGAACCCCCGGATTCACGGGCGCTGATCTGGCCAACGTCCTCAACGAGGCGGCCCTGCTCACAGCCCGGACGAATCGTCAACTGATCGACGATGAGGCCCTCGATGAGGCCATCGACCGTGTCATCGCCGGGCCGCAGAAGCGCACGCGGGTCATGGACGATCACGAGAAGCTCATCACCGCCTACCACGAGGGTGGCCACGCACTCGTGGCTGCTGCGCTCCCCGACAACGACCCGGTGCACAAGATCACCATCATGCCCCGCGGCCGGGCGCTCGGCTACACGATGGTCCTGCCGGACCAGGACAAGTACTCGATGCCGCGCAGCCAGATGCTCAACCAGTTGGCATACATGCTCGGTGGTCGCGCGGCGGAAGAACTTATCTTCCACGACCCGACAACGGGTGCCTCGAACGACATCGAGAAGGCCACGTCTCTGGCGCGCGCGATGGTGACGCAGTACGGGATGACCGAACGCCTCGGTGCCATCCGCTACGGCCAGGAGCAGAGCGAGGTATTCCTCGGACGCGACATGGGGCACATGCGCGACTACTCAGAAGAGATCGCGGCTGCTATCGACGAGGAGGTGCGCGTGCTCATCGAGACGGCGCACCAGGAGGCCTACGACATTCTGGTCATCAACCGCGACGTCCTTGACCGGCTCGTCCTCGAACTCCTGGAGAAGGAGACCCTGGACAAGGCCGAGGTCGAGGCGGTCTTTGCTGATCTCCGCCTTCGCGATCCGCGCCCGGCCTGGACCGGCTCAGCCCTGCGCAAGCCGGACACCCGCGGACCCGTGGACACCCCCGCGCCCTCGCCGAATGGCCACCTCAACGGCCACCATCCTGAGAAGATCGCGGTCGAACCTGCGATTGACCAAGGAGAGGCGTGACACCGGGAGACATCTCGAGGATCAGCCTGGACCGTGAGCCACCGGCCGTGGCGGAGTTCGACGCGGAACGTGCCGAGCGAGCCGTGCGAGAACTCCTCATCGCGGTGGGGGAGGATCCCGATCGCGAGGGGCTCGCGGACACTCCGGCCCGGGTCGCCCGGGCCTACGCCGAGATGTTCTGGGGCATGTACCGCACCGCCGAAGACGTACTCACAACGACCTTCGATCTCAATCACGACGAACTCATCATCGTCAAAGACATTGAGGTCTACAGCACGTGCGAGCACCACCTCGTCCCCTTCCACGGTGTCGCTCACGTGGGCTACATCCCTGGTGAGGACGGCCGCATCACCGGGCTGTCCAAGCTCGCGAGGCTGGTCGACGTCTTCGCCAAGCGGCCCCAGGTACAAGAAAGGCTTACGACGCAGATTGCCGACTCGCTGATGCGCATCCTCCAACCGCGGGGATCGATTGTCGTTCTCGAGTGTGAGCACATGTGCATGTCCATGCGCGGAGTGCGCAAGCCGGGTGCCAAGACCGTGACAAGTGCGGTCCGCGGGGTGATGACGCACGCGGCCACGAGGGCCGAGGCGATGGCCCTGCTTCGAGGCTGACGGCGAGCACCCGCGATGACCCGTCACCCCATCGGACTGCCCGCCGTCCTGGCTGACCTCGACCGCACCGTCGTCATGGGAATCCTCAATGTCACACCGGACTCTTTCTCCGACGGGGGTCGCTGGGCTTCGGTACAGGAGGCGATCGCTCGGGGACGTCAGCTCTCTGCGGAGGGCGCTGACATCGTTGATGTCGGTGGTGAGTCCACCCGGCCCGGAGCTCAGCGCATTGATGTCGCGGAGGAGAGCGCGCGGGTTGTCCCGGTCGTGGAGGCGCTGAGCGCCGAAGGCATCCCGGTCAGCATCGACACCATGCGTGCCGAGGTCGCGGCGGCGTGCCTTGAAGTCGGCGCGGTGATGGTCAACGACGTCTCCGGGGGCATGTCGGACCCTGCAATGCTGCCGTGGCTCGCGAGCGTCTCGGTGCCCTACATCGCGATGCACTGGCGAGGGCCGAGTTCGGTCATGGATGAACTTGCGCGCTATGACGACGTGGTAGCAGAGGTCACCGCCGAGTTGCGGTCCCGCCTGGTGGCCCTGGCCGAGGCCGGGGTCGACCCCTTGCGTGTCGTTCTCGATCCGGGGCTCGGCTTCGCGAAGCGATCCGAGCACAACTGGCCGTTGCTGGCGCACCTCGGTCGCCTGCAAGACCTGGGTTGTCCCCTGCTCGTGGGTGCCTCGCGCAAGCGCTTCCTCGGCGATGTGCTGGGCAATCAGGATGGCGCGAGGCCGCTGGCCGAACGCGACGCCGCCGGTGATGCCGTTACCGCTTTGGCCGCAGCGGCGGGGGCTTGGGGTGTGCGCGTCCACGAGGTCCGCGCCAGTCGAGATGCGGTGCTGGTCGCTCGTGCCTGGCAGGGTGCGCGATGACCGCGCTCGTGCCCGGTGAGGGACGGGACATCATCGAGGTAGTCGGCATTCGAGGGCTGGGCTATCACGGAGTGCTGCCGGAGGAGCGCCGGTCGGGGCAACTCTTCATCGCCGATGTTGCGGTCGCTGTCGACACGCGCTCGGCTGCCGCCACCGATGAGCTCGACCGCACTGTCGACTACGGCGTGATTGCCCAGGGTGTGCACGGTGTGCTTATCGGGGAGCCGGTGGACCTCATCGAAACCCTGGCCCAGCGGATCGCGGAGCTGTGCCTGGGACTGCCCGGGGTTGCCGCCGTGGAAGTGTCCCTGCACAAGCCCGGCGCTCCCGTCGGCGTCCCGGTGTCGGATGTGGTGCTGCGCATCGTGCGGGAGCGAGGGTGACGTCGCGCGTCGTGCTCGGGTTGGGCTCAAATCTCGGAGACAGTCTCGATCACCTGCAGGCAGGGGTGGATCTGCTGGACGCCTTCGGGGTGTCGATCACCGCGATTTCCGCGGTCTACGAAACGGCCCCAATCGGTGGCCCGGAGCAGGGCCGCTTCATGAACGTCATTGCGCTCGCTGAGACCGACCTTGAGCCGCGGGAGATTCTCGCGGTGTGTCAGCGGGTCGAGGCCGAGCGTCATCGTGTTCGGCGCGAACGCTGGGGACCGCGAACCCTGGACGTCGACGTGATCGCCATCGACGACCTGCGCAGCGATGACCCGGATCTGACGTTGCCCCATCCGCGTGCCGCTGATCGCGGCTTCGTCTGCATCCCGTGGCTCGACGTCGATGTGCAGGCGCACCTCCCCGGCGGTGCTTCGGTGGCCGAGATCGTTGCGGACCTCGGCGAGCAGGATGTCGTGCGGCGCTCCGATGTCAGCCTTGCGCTTCCGAGGAATGACCCGTGAAGCCGACGAGGTGGGTGCCCCTCACCATCTTGTTGGCCGTCGGCGTCGGCATCGGGTGGATCGCTGTCGACCTCGTGGAGCGCTTCGCCGGCCGCGTCCTCGTCGTGCCCTCCCTCGCCGCCATCGGTCTGTGGATCTTGGCGCTCGGCGTGCTCATCTGGGCCCTTGTGAGTCGCGGCGCGCTGATCGGTAACGGGCGCCGCCCGGATTCATCGTCCGTTGCTCCCATCGGGCGGGACCCGCGTCACCGGTCGATGCCACCGCTCGTGGCCGCGCGCACGGCCGCACTGGCGTTGGCTGCCTCGCGCACCGGTGCCCTCATCGGGGGCTTCTATCTCGGCATCGCCCTCGCGCTCACCTCCGTGCTGGGCACATCGAACGGATCCGCCTCCTTCGCCGCGTCGATTGCCGGACTGCTTGCCTGCGCGGTCCTGGTGGGCGCCGCCGTCTGGCTGGAGTCGATGTGTCGCATTGACGAGGACGACCGGGACTGAGCGAAGCCGTCGCGGGCGATAGAGTCCAGACATGGCCGACGACGTCGTTTACGAGGACCTCCCCTTCGACGAACTGCGTGACAAGGCCTTCCACGTGGCCGAGCGACATCTCGACCTGGGCTTCTTCACGAGCGTGTTCTCCCACATGCCCGGCATGGTGGCGATCGAAGGGGAAGGTGGTGACCTCGGTTCGACCGGCGGCACCATCATCGAATCGATCAAGGCATTCCGGCAGATGTTCGGTGACAGCCCCGAACTCGACGCCGACACCGAGGCGCTGCTGCGGGCACGATTCGCCACCTACCTGCGCGAACACGACCGCTCCTAGCGGCCGATGTCCTAGTGGTCGAGGTCGCCCACAATGAACAAGAACGACCCCACCGCAGCGGCCAGATCATCGACGCGGGTGCCGGGCAGTGCCGCCGACATCGCCTGCACGTTCGCGTAGGAGGCTGTGCGCCAACGCACCCGCCATGGTGTGACGCCACCGGCAGAGACCAGGTAGGCGCCGTTGGCTCCGATGGCCGACTCCATCCGCGCATACGCCGCACCCTCAGGTGCCCGCACCACCTTCGGGAGCGGCACGTTGACCGGGCCATCCGGTAGACGTGCCAACAGTTCCTCAATCAGTGGAAGGTCGGCGAGGATCTGTTCGGCCATGACTCGGTAGCGCTCACGTGCATCGCCGGCCGCTCCGGTGACTATCCGGATCTGGTCGCGCATCTGCGGATAGGCCACCACGGGCACATCGCGACGAAGATCGAGATCGAGTGCGCTGGCCCTCGCGACCGGCCCGCTGACGGCCCACACCTGTGCGTCATGGGGCTCAAGGACGGCAACACCGGCGGGGACGACGGTGTTGATGGCATCAAGAAGTTCCGGTACCTCCACCCGCGTGAGATCAATAGCCCGCGCGACCGTGGCATCCCAATCGTTGGGTGCGTCGTTCGCCAGGCCGCCGATGCGCGTCGTCATCGCATGAACACGGTTGCCGCTGAAGGCCTCCACGCAGTCGAGCCATGCCTCGCGGGCCCGCATACCCGGGACTGCGGATGCGCGGAGCCCATCCGGAGGGAGCGCTGCCGCTCCGGCGAGGTGCAGCAGAGCTGCCGACGCGCGGGATATTTCGGCGAGAACCGTGCGCAACCACACTGCGCGCGGAGGCACCTCGAGTCCGAGGAGTTCTTCGGTGGCGAGGGCAAGGGTGATTTCGGAGGTGAGAGAACTCAGCCAGTCGTGTCGATCCGCGAGCGCAAGGGCCTGGCGGTAGTCACGAACCTCCATGAGCTTTTCGACTCCGCGATGCAGCAGTCCGGGGCGGGGGCGAGCACCGACGAGCACGTCACCTTCGACCTCCACGTCGAGGCGGAAAGCACCGTGCCCGGATGGGTGTAGTTCACCGAGGTCCAGCGTCACCTCGCCGTGCGCAGCACCGATGCCGACCTCCCGCCACTGCGCCACGGGAGGAGCATGCCACGCGAGACGGCGTGCAGGCAGCCGCCGTGTGCCTAGCGGCTGTGACACAGTGATGCCATGCGCGGATACGACGTCGAGCCTGCGTTTGCCGCCCCTCAGGGCTCGTGGACTCCGGTCTCGCCGCGCCTCGCGTCGGCAAGGCGGACCCTGCTGCTCCTGGGCCTTATCCCGCTCGTCATCGGGGGTGTCATCCTCGCGGTGATCGGCGTCGCTCCCGCGTGGATCGGCGTGTATGCCGTCGCGGTAGTGGTGCTCATGGTCTGGGGTTGGTGGATCATCGGCCGCCGCGTGGGCTCCTTCGGTTACGCCGAGCGAGCCGATGACCTCTTGGTGGTGAGCGGCATTCTGGTCCGACGACTGGTCATCGTGCCGTACGGGCGGATGCAGTTGGTCGACCTACGAGCCGGGCCGCTGGACCGATCCCTGGGGATCACCACCGTGCAGTTGCATACGGCTGCGGCAACCACGGACGCCACCATCCCGGGCCTCTTGCCGCAGGAGGCCGCCGCCCTGCGGGACCGCCTCGCGGCCCGAGGCGAGGAGCGGTCGGCGGGGCTGTGAGCGGTCAGGAATTCGACAAGGTCGGCGCGGCTGGGGTGGGCGGTGGCGATGTCGGGCCGCGCCATGTGGCACCGCGTCGTACCGCGCCGTTGACTCCGCTGTTGCAGGGCGCTCCAGCCGTCCCCTTCTTTGTCATCTTCGCCATCGGTCCGGCTGGCTCCCTGTTCGGCGACCTGGGACTTCCGATGCTCCTCGTGGGTGTACTCGGCGCCGTCCTGGGATACGCGATAGCCACGCTTTTCGCCTGGTTCTCCTGGCTCAAGCGCACCTACTACTTCGATGATGAAGGTGACCTCCGGGTCGACTCCGGTGTCCTGCAGAGGTCATCTCGACGACTTCAGCTGTCTCGCCTGCAGAGTGTCGACGTCGTCGCGCCGCTCCTCCCTCGCCTGGTGGGTTTGGTCGAGGTACGCGTTGAGGTGGCCGGAGCCGGGGACTCCCGCATCGTCCTGCGCTATGTCACCGCGGCCGAGGGTGATCGACTGCGTCGCGAGATCTTGGCGAAGTCGACACAGGAGACCGAGTCCACGCCACTGAGGTTCGGACCCGGTGAAACGGGTGATCCGATGCTGTCGGCCTCGGCGGATGTGATTGCGCGGGTGCCGACCGGACGGCTGCTCGGCGGACTGCTCTTGCGCACCGTGACCGCCGGTCTGCTCGCCGCGTCCTTGTTCTTCATCGCCATCACGGTGCTGACCCAGGGGCCGGTCGGACTCGTCTTCGCGCTCGCCACCGGCGGCCTGCCGATTTTGATCGTGGTCGGGGAATTCCTCACCTACTACGGATTCACCGTCGCTCGGTCCAACGAGGGCCTTCGGCTGACCTTCGGTCTGCTATCGACGCAGCGGCGCACGGTGCCTGCCGACCGAGTGCACGCCATCGCTCTGATCTCACCGCTGCTGTGGCGCGGTCGAGGCTGGGTGCGGGTGCAACTCACGATCGCGGGGCTGGGCACCGACTCGACTCGCGGCGGACGTGACATCCTCCTCCCGGTCGCCCCCCGGCAGGAGGCCCTTCGAGTCGTGGCTGAGGTGCTCCCCGGAGTGGATCTCGATGCCCTGCCGTGGATCAGCGTCCCTCGGCGATCTCGATGGCGGTCACCGATTCAATGGCGGTTCCTCGCCTACGCCGTGACCGACCGTGTTGTGGCCGCACGCACCGGGCGCATCACGCGGCGTGTTCAGGTGGCGCCGCACGCGCGAGTCCAATCGGTCCGCGTCAGTCAGGGGCCGTGGGAGCGTTCCCTGAGCCTCGCCTCGGTTCATGCCGATCTCGCACCCGGACCCGTCCAGATCGTGGCGCACCACCTCGACATTGGCGAGGCTCGACCACTGGCGGATCGCGAGGCTGATTTGGCGCGCGCCGCACGGTTCCGGGATCTCCCGGGATGAGGCCCTGGTCGGTGGCGTGGTCATCGGCCGCCGACCTGTTCTGGCGACGTGAATCACCGGGTGACCACTTCCGCACGTCCGTCAGCGATCTGCTGGCGGAGCGCATGATCGATGAACTCCACCTGATCGATCGTCGGCTCGCTAACCCGCCGGAGTTGACCGTTCTCGATGTCGGTGCCGGCAACGGTGAACTGTTGCGCGCCATTCGCGCGTGCGCGCCACCGGACCTCCTACCTCGCCTTCGCCTGATGGGCCTTGATCTGCGGCCCTGCCCGGACGCGGACCTGGAATGGATCGTGGCGCGAACACCGACGGCGAGCCTGCCCCTTGGACCCGTTGTGGGGCTGGTCATGGCCCACGAGTGGCTCGATGAGGTCCCGTGCGATGTCGTCGAACGGGACGGCGACGGTCACGACCGGCTCGTGTTGGTGGACGACGGGGGCGTCGAGGAACTTGGTCCATCGCTCACCGACGTTGCGGCCTGCGCGGACCTCGGCGTTGACTCGGTTGCGGCCGTTGATTGGGTTGCGCGCTGGTGGCCGCTCCGCGAGGTGGGGGATCGCGCAGAGGTGGGTGTTGGTCGAGATCGAGCCTGGCGCTGGCTGACGACCCTCATCGCGGACGGCACCGCACTCGCCAGCGACTATGGGCACCTCGTCACGCAGCGGCTCACGGATCATCGGGCGGGCACCCTGGTCGGCTACCGGCATGGCCGGGTCGTTCACCCCGTCCCGGACGGGCGTGTCAATCTCACGGCACATGTGGCGGTCGATTCCTGTGCGGCGCAGGTCCCGGGTTCCACGTTCCACACACAGCGCGAGATGCTGTCGTTTGTGAGCACATCGCCTCCCGTGGGTGCGACCGGGCCGGATCGTGCCCGCCATGTGGCCCGGATGTCGACTCTTGCTCGCCTGCGCGATCCCGCTG
>Ga0208542_1000144_pt1 | contig 30950 bp, 34 predicted proteins | sample DEB08_DNA_3_FD_185495 | JGI IMG/M metagenome (GOLD analysis project Ga0208542, IMG submission 185495) | Aqueous microbial communities from the Delaware River and Bay under freshwater to marine salinity gradient to study organic matter... | ecosystem: Environmental > Aquatic > Marine > Coastal ... | reverse complement strand
TACAGCTATAAGATCAGTACTTTGAAAACTTGTTTGAGTAGTAAGCTCGTTTATATCTAAGTTAAAAGCATTTCCACTACTATCATAAGTTATTCCTGTACCGTCTGGAATATTTATTAAATCTCTAAAATCTCCTGATGTGGCAACAGAGGCAAGCCCTTGCAAATCAAACCACTCAAAAGCATTTGAAAAAGTAATAGTCTGAGTTCCTGATCCATCAGCAATTACCGTATAACGAACAGCCCAAAAAGGATCAGAAGAAGCTGCGTCTAATGAAGGAGGATCTGACTGCCACCCAGATAGTATTGTACTAAATACTCCTGTTGAAAAATTATAAGTATGAGTATTTGAGCTAGTAGGAGACGTCGGAGCATTAGTTGCCGAAGCAGAATAAAATAAATAACTACTTACATTCTTTCTATCTAAATTTGTAGCTGAGAATGCTTTAAAAGTATTTGTAAAAGCTACTGTTTGATCTTGTCCATTAATATCTTCAATAATATATCTACTTCCCCAGATTGGAAGTTGTGTATCTGCATCAAAAGGTGGAGGAGTATGAGACCATCCAGTAGCTATATTGTTAAAAGTTGCATCATCAAAGTCATAGCTATAAGTAGTTGAGCTAGTAGGTGCTGCAGGACCCGTTGGTCCTGTTGGTCCTGTAGCTGTATAGTAAATCACTCCCTCTACATCTTTTCTATTAATTTTTCCTGCGCCTGCTGAGTCAAGAACAGAGTACCCCTCAATATAGTAAGTGTCTCCAGTTCTATAAACTCTACACAATAAAGAATCGTAGATATAATCTATATCTAAAGAAAATTTATAAGCAGTAGCACCTGAAAATGCAGATGGAGCAGTTTTATACAGTTCCATTTCAGTATCGCTATTAATAGAAGCTATTCTAGCACCAAATGTAGTACTAATTAAGATATATTCTCCTACTTTATAATCCGACGTAAATGTGGTACTACTACCAGTAACTACGCTATTATTTGCGGTCATAGTTACTGTTCCAGTTATTGCTGTAACTCCAGTACTGTCTGAAAGGTCTTTAATCCAACTTACTTCGCTAGTACCATAATCAAAATACTCTACAGCCTTTAGAGGGTCTGAAGCTGAAGCACTGTAGTCAAAAAATAAATAAGAGTCTTCTCCGTTTGATAAAGAAAATTGTTGTTGAGTTTGAGAAGTTGTTCCATTAGTAATTAATATAGAATCTGAAGCGGCTCTAGTAGGAGGAGTATAAGTATAGTCATCATTATTAATTTTAACTAGTCCAGCAGTATTTTTATCTAGATAGAATCCTGCATCAATGGTACCTCCTCTAGGGATATTTAAAATCGTTCTAGTAGTATCCTGGTCGTCAGAAACTATTATTGTTTTAGCCACATACGGAGAAAGTTTTCCTGCAGTATTTTTTACCCTAACCGCAATATGATAAGACCCTGGAGGAATATTTTCAAAAGTATATTCATTTGAAGAGGCGTCGAGTTTGACTGGGCTGTCATAACCAGAAATTGCATGTGTGATTTCATACCCAGCAAGATCTTCATATACGGAACCTTTATTAGTAGTAGCTGCAGGGGGATCCCAGCTTACAATTAAATTATTATTTGCTTTTGCCATTTTTTATATCCTAGTCATTACTCAAAGCTAGAGTTAAATTTGAAATTGAAGGAATTACATCTGTACTAGAAGGACCTTTAAAATCTGGGTCTTGCACAGTGAGATTGAAGTTGTTTTCAACAGAACTAAATTTTGAATTAAAATGTTCTATTCCTTTAACCGTCCATTCTAAATTCTCTCCCTCAGCGACACTATATACAAGGTATCTTTTACTAGATGCTGCTTGTACAGTATTATTCAATCTAGACGTAAGAGACCACATTGTATCCCTGTTTGGAGCAGCAGAAAAAGCAGAAGATACTGTTAAAGAACTAACATCTCCAGCACTAGTAGATACAGTCTTAGATTCTACATGATTATTTGGTTTCCATTCTACATTTACTGGTCTGTTAGAATCACTTTCATCTGTTAAATTATTTACAGAGGTCTCCGTTAAAGAAGAACCACTATTATCAGTAAGAATAACGTCTCCTTTAACATAGCTTACAGAATTTATAGTTGCTGAATCGTCTACTAATATAGCTGCTGGGGAGAAAAACATTACATTTAATGTATAAGAATATCCACTCTGTAAAGTAACAGTTCTATCTAAGGGTACCACTGTAGTACTTACTGTTCCAGATGAAGCAATTCTTCCAGATAACTCAATTTTATCTCTAGCAGCGTCTTGTACTTCTATTATATCCCCTGGATTTAAAAAACTTGCATTAATAGAGGTATTAAATGTTACGCTTTCCGTTTGTAGTCTAGAAGTAAAAAGTTTCCACCTGCCAAATCTTTCAGCCTGAGATCTAGAAGTACAACCCAAGGCGTAAGTGTCTTTGCTAAGCAATACTCCTCTTTCTAATACATTTGCTGTATCTTCTACAAGTACGAAATCTTGTTGATAATCTAACTCGGGGTTATTGTATATTACTACGTATTGATTAGGTCTTTGCTTGTATTCAGTAGTAGAATAAACAAAAGATCCTTCAATAACATTTCCTCGTCCAAAATTATATACTGGAGCAGAAGGCCTATCCATAGTTAAATACATTTCACCGTCAAGCCAATGTAGCAAACCTAGAAAATTAGTTGCAATATCTTTTATAACTTTTCTAGCTCCTTCTTCCTTTTGAAGGACTATATTGCAAGTATACCTAGGCTCTTCGCCCCCTGTTCCATTAGGCACTAATTCATCGCAGTATCTAGCCGCCCTATAGAAAGACCATTTATCAATATCTGTTACAAATCTACCTAATCCATATCGTTTGCTAAGGAGAAGATCGTATAAAATCCAAGCAGGATTGTTAGTATAAATCTCATCTCTAAATGTTCCATCCCAGTCTTGATAAGAAGATTGAATAACTCCGCTTGAATCTCTTGTATAAGCGGCTATACCGTTTGATGCCTCTTCTCTTGTAACATAATTAGAAGGAACTTTTACTTTCTTTCCTCTAATATGATACGAGCGAACAGGCATATTTTGAAAAGCTTTTGAATCAAAAGTGATAGCAGCATAGGCAGTATATGGGTAATTTAACTTATACTTAATAATACTTGTAATAGTAGAAATTTGAGATGTTGCATAAACTCTTCTTCCCCACAAACTTTCAAATTCTGGCTGACTAGTGTCTGTTCTTACACTGGAGCTGTATTTTCCAGCTATATTATTAAACCATCTATCTGGGGGATAGTAAGCTCCCCCAGGTGCAGTAACCCTTTTTACTTTTATCTTCCACCTGTCAAAAGGTTGAAATGATTCTAAGTTTATATTTTCATCCTTTACAAATGCTTGAACTGCTTTTCCTCTGTGTTCTATATAAGGAAGAGTTACATCGGTATAAGTACTACCTCCATCTCTACTAAAAGAAAAAGTAACCTCATAAGCAGCATATCCGTCTATCTTTTGAGAACCGCTTTCATAATGTTGAGTATATAAAGCCTGATACTCAAAAGTTAAAATAATTTCATCTACTTCTTGAGAGTTAGTCAGACCTAAGTCCGACACACTATCAATAATATAAGTAGAATCTGTACCCTGAGTATTTGTATGTTCACTTACTGAATTAGACCTGCTATCATCAGGATAGTACTGATAATAATCAGTATGTAAATCTAGTACTCTATTAAGCGAAGTGGTTCTACTTATAGAATTGCCGTGTAAAGAACCTATTTCTTTTATTGGTTCCTGATCCGGATTACCCGTTCTGAATTGTACAGTACTTCTTTGATATTTTTTAGTAGATCCATATCCATTAAGTTGTGCTAACACAGCAGGATCTGCCATACTTAAACTCTGCCAAATAAAATTATAGTCTCCGGTTGTATAGCCCCAATTAGTAGAAAAATCTAAAGTATCAGTTCCAGAGGTATCTTCTATATATAACATAAAAGATAATATAGCATCTTTTCCAGAAAAATCGACCGCATGAGAAAAATTTACTTTTATAGTACTTGAATCTACAAATTCCGTTATAGTATAAGTTCTGCCGCCTCCTGTACTTCCAACACCAGAAATAGTAATTCTCGCTGCCCCTCGTCCATAGAGATACAGCATATCTGCTAATGCCTGAGTAAAAACAGGCCCTCCTGTACGAGTAAGAGTTGTGGACCCTTTAGAGCCTGCACATCCAGTAAATGTAGCAGCATTGTTTATCATAATCAAGCCACCTTTACGATATGCCTGATCTACTCCAGGATCATTAACTAAAACTCCCTGATCGCTGCCATTGGTTAAAGTAATTTTGCCACTATTAGAATATACCTGATTAGTTTTAGTAGTAGTGGTTTCATCATTTTTATCCACTATTGGATCGTTATCTAAATATACGGAAGCATTACCATCTACAAGGCCTTCTATGGGCCCTTCGCAAATAGCATCCCAAACGGATACTGTTTGTCTAGAAGCTTCTCCCGTTAATAATCCTAGATTTGTACTATATGTAGGTCTTAATGCCATTATGCTCTCGATAAATAAATATTGCCTTGTGAATCCATTTCAGTTTCTATTCCATCAAAACGTTGCCCAACAGTTTGAATATTTATTGGAAGCCCTCCTAATCTTATTTCTCCATAAACTATGGGAATTGGCTGGCCTGCTAAAAATCTATTCTGTGGCCCATTAAATATATAAGTATCATCAGGGTTCATTTGTTCTTTTGCTTCTGGAGCTAAATATTCAGCAATTCCCTGAGTAATCAATCCGGTACCGAATCCAACTAATAGTTGTCCTAACCCTGGAGCAAAAGGAGTAACTACAAAACCTACTACAGTCAGTATTACACCTCCAATAGTTTTAAGAAAATTTGCTCCGGCAGGAGCTATGCTTAAAATAACATCGCCCTCTTTAAGAGGAAATAAGGGAGCTTCTTCTTTATCAAGATATTTATCTCCATTGTATACTCGTAAATCTAACTCTCTGTCTGCTAAATCTATAAGATACTTTCTAAAGCCAGGTTTATTAGCTTCTATACCCTTTACTACATCTTGTAGGTTATCAGAGTCAAGAACTATTTTTTCTCCGAACTTATCTTTTAGTTCTCCTGTAAAATATATGGTTCTTTTCATTATGAATTCTCTAAGATTAGATCAAAATTCAAAATAACTACATTATTTGAATTTTGATTAGAAGTTCCTCTAAAGTCTATGTCTGTTTTTTCCTCTAATCTAAGAGGAGCAAAGAAATCTTGTGTTATTGTAGTTTGCAATATGGACATTTGGCTTTTAATTTGAAACACAGAGCCGAAATCTCTAGTAAACAGCTCCAGCAATATACTATCATTATTTCCACATCCTGCTGTATATCTGACTAAGTATCCTACCTTATTTCTAGGAATTGTATATATACTCATAAGAGTCTGGGCTTTGCCAGCATCGATTGAAGCTATAATAGTGCCCGAGCTGCTACCCGCTCTGGCATAAATTGCGGCAGTATTAGTAATATTCGACCTCATTCTAAACACTCTAGAAAAAGTTTGACTACTACTGCTTCCAATAGCTATAGTTTCTGAGTAGTCATCATAGTTTGAATCTAGGCCAATAACTTGTACTGTGCCAGAATCAGAGCCTGTTAAATAAATAGTAGCAGGAAATGAGTTCCAGGGGTATAAACCTCCATTAGACCAAATACTTTCTGCTGAAGTGCCAATAGCAGGATTTGACCCAAATTTGTGAATAGAATCTAAGTAGCCTGGGTGGGTTGCTCTATGTCTACTAATATCTAATCTAGTTGTCATTTATTTCTCCGGATAAACTGTAGTAAGTTTCATTTTGGGATAACTAAAAATCCAAAAAGGTATTTTTAAAGCCTGACAGCTATCTATATCTTTTTGACTAGGCTTGCTATCAGAGTCTACGTGATTATGTACTATTGCTACAATATTAGAGTAAAGAAGGTGATACACATAAACATCTTCTTCTAGCTCAAATGAATTTTCTGGGTCTTCTGAAATATTTTTTGAAGGTATCCATTCAAAATCGTTTGTACCCTTATCAATAACTAAGCCACACCCCTCATTGGGGTATTCAGAATCAAAGTGCTCTTTTATTTGATCTATTAATTCTTTCATCTTAAATACTTTCTTGCTAATCCTGGGAAACCTCCAAAAGGCAAAATTTTTGTGGTATCTTTGTCTACACTTGGCAACTGATTTGAAGATCCTGAAGATATGGGCTTAAAAGCAAATCTAGAAGCACAAGAATTTAGTTTCTTACCGCATACATCTCCAGGAGTCCAATAAGCATTAAATCCAGGCTCTTCTCCAGATATAGAGGAAGTTACCTTCCATACTTTATTTGAATTTATTACATAGTCATTGTGTTGAGTATCTTGATAAGTATAATAAGTAGCACTACTACTGTATGTAGAGTAAACTCTTACTCTTCTAAACGCAGTATTTGAATCTGAAGGTGTACCAGGAGTATTGTTATCAGCTACTGCTTGCCAGTAATTAGAGATACTTTGAGAGCTTGAACTTCCGTCTGTGCCTATTCTAGTTTCTGTGCTTGAAGTAGAATAAAAACTATTCTTTGTAACAGCCCCGCTAGTATATGAGGTAAAAGACGTACTTGAAGGTACAATAGGTTCATCTAATTCATTAAAATAAACGGAGTGTGTATAGCCATCTAGTTTCCATTGTCCCGTATCTGACCAGTAGCAAGCAGAGTACTCTCCCCCAACATTTGCTAAATTTACTCCTTTATAAATCCAGGAACAAAGATTTGCTGTAGCTCTTCTATGTGGAATAGTAATTCCTTGAGTATCAAAAGGCGATGCTAGTTCAAAAACTACAGAAGTATTATCCATTTTTATAATGTTTTCTATAAGATAAGTCATTTTTGGAAACTCTACTGGAGCTGAACCACTTCCTGTATCTGCAGATCCTCCATTTATATATTTTGCAAGAGTTGTTCTTCTAGTAATCTTTTTCCCTACTAAATCATCATAGGCATAAATATTTGCACCAGCTAAATCAGAAGAAAATGTAGTTGCAATAGTACCAATATTAAGTGTGGGCCTACTCTCTGACCCCATAGCTTGTCTGGTTTCTCCGTCCATTGAAATAGGCAAAGCAGTATACGTAACAGAAGAATAAGGACTAGAGTAAGAATACCATCCTAAATTTGAAGATGACGCGTTTAATCCAGGATGGTATCTTAAAGTAGTACTAGAAGATGCTTCTATTTCATAAAAATATAGAAGAGAGTCTAGCTCTTGCTTTGCTGCATCTGTTGCAATTAAATTTGTCATGATTCATACACTCTTCTCAAAGTTGCACTACAAGAATAAAAATTTGAATTTACAAATTCAGTACTATATTCCTGACAGACTACTTTTACTGTTGTTTCATTATTGGTTCCATTTGTATCTGGAACTGTGAAATTAAAAGAAGTCACGCCTTTTTTAGAGTCTAAGAAATCGATAATATCATCAATCTCAGACTTTTGTCTAGTAGCAAAACTAACACTATAAGACTCCTGAATTGAGTTTATACCATTTGCCGATCTTTGTTCATACCCATCACCAAATTTTGCTATAAGTACAGAAGGCACTGATTGTCTAACCATCACATTGTCAGGAATAACTTGAATATCAGATCCTGTAGCATTATAACTTGCTGCTTGTGGTATTGTAAATCCTAAAGCCATAATTATATCCTATTAAGAAGACCGCCTTCTCTGCTTTGAATAATAATTTCTTGTTTTACTGCCTCTGACAGAGCTTGACCAAATGCTCTTGCTCTAAGCTCAGAATCTTTAGAACTAACTTGCGTAGTTGCCTGTCCGTTCGCTACAGTAACATTTACCGATACATTATTTGTATTTCCACTATTTCCTGTCATTTTTACAGGAATATTCTTTCCGTCTTGTAAAGGTACTACAGCTTCAGTACCGTGGAGCATCACAGGATACCCAGAGTCTCTGCCTCTAGATACTCCTCCTTCCGCGTAGGCGGGCATCATTCCATAACGAGCCTGTGTAAACATTCCTCCATACCTGGCACCACCTCCAAACAATGATGAACCAATAGACATGATTCCACCCATAATTCCTTTACCGACTTTTGAAGTCATCATAGCATCTACTAGAGCTTTTGTTACTGCATCATTTAAAGCCTTTGCGAAAGACTGAATAAAGATTAATGCCGCATCACCAACAGAGTCACCCATAAAAGCAGCTTGTAATACATTGCTCATCCCAGTCTCAGTCTCTTTTAAAAGTTCTTGAGACAATTGATAGGCTCTACCTAACCTTAATTCTACTAAATCAGCTTCCATTTTTAAGTTCTGTGCTTGGATCTCTAGGTGTTTTCTTTGTTCGGGTAAAATTCCTTGTTTTTTAGACTCAACCAGTAGTTGCTCTGCTTGTAATAAAAGATCTTGTTTTTGTAATTGTGCTAAAGCCTCTTCCTTTACCCTGGAAGGTAGTATAGAAGCTTCTACAAGTAGTCTCTCTTGTTTATTGCCTTCTCTAGCTATATCTGTATTTAACATTAGACGTCTTATTCTAAGTTCTTCTTTAGCAATTTCCACATTTCTTTCTGCTGCTGTAACTTGAGCATTTAAAACTCCTACTTGATTTCTAGCAGTATCTAGTATCTGCTGTTCTTTGTCAGCTATTTCTTCCAGATTCGCATATAAGTCTATAGTTCTTTGATTTTGTTCTACAGCAGCGTTAGCCTCCTCAACTGCAAGATCAGCACTTTTAACCCCAAAATCATACATTCTTTTATCTAAAGCAAGTTGCTTTATTTTTATGTCATTATTTTGTAAATTATTTTCTTGTTGTAAAGCATTTAATCTCTCTTGAAATTTAATCTGATCGTTTGCATAAATATTTGCTTCTTTTAAATTTTCTATTTTTTTCTCTAATCTATCTATTTGGTGATTTAATAAGGCTAAGTCGTCTTCATTTTCTTCTACGCTTTTTGCTTCAAGATTTAGTTTATCTAGCTTCTTTTGACGTATATCTGCCATTATATTATCAATATTTTGTTGTAAAGCTAAATCGTTTCTTGCTATTTTATTACTAGAGGTGTCCATATATAAACTTGCCATTGTAGTATCACGGCTTGAAGCTTTTATGTCATCAGCAATTTGATCGGCTCTAAAGGCTACGTATACATTCCGAAGATCAGTGAGTTTCTTTGTAAAAGCCCCTGCCGCATCTTCGGAGTCCTTTAAAGAGTCGTATACTTTATCTCCAAATATTAGTTTTAACTGATCTCCTACTACATTACCAACTTGTTTAGTAACTTCAAACTCTTTGTTTAGAGCATCTAGGACCGCCTTTAAATTATCTCTAGACTGTTTATGAATATCTCCCTTTGTTAAAGCAGTAGCAGCATCAACTTGAGATTTATAAAATGCTTGGCTAGCGTCGGCCCCTATTTTCAGTGTTCTTGCGTAATCTGCAGCGGCTTTGGTGCCTTCTCCAAGTCCAGCTAGTCCATCTTTAGTTAAAACAGCTATAAGGTTTAATATTTTTTCAGTAGTTTCTATTGTTGGGGGTTTCCCGCCTTCAATTTCCTTAAAAAATTGATCAAATACTTTGGTTGCTGCTCCAATATCGTTGATAGCACCCTCCGAAAAACTAAAACCCTTGTTATCTGAAAACATTTGTTTGTTTGTGTTTAAAAGATTGAGAGTATTTGTTAAAAATTGTATTTCGTCGTCTGTTACTTTGATTGCAGCCTGGGCTTTTTCATGTTGATTAGTATAGCTTGCCCAAGCAGCAACACCTCCTGTGATAGCACCTGTAAGCGCACCAACTGTTGCACCAATACCGGTTCCTATTCCAGGCAGAACACCAGTTCCGAACATTGATCCTATTGATGCCCCTAAAAGCCCTCCACCTGTTACTCCTGAGGCTATTCTACTGAAAAATGTTCTAGTAGCAGCTTCGGCAGTATCTAATCTTTGCTGTAAGTCTCCTTGGTCTAGAAAATTTTCTAAAAATTGTCCAGGAGGAGCTGCAAATGCTATTGAATTAGAAAATTCAGATATAGCTACGGCTCTTTGACTTATTGTTTGAGAAGTATATTTCATAACGCTAGCAACTTTTATTGCTTCTTTTCTTTGAGCCTCTAATGATTGCGTTGAATTATCTAGCTGCTCTTTATAGTCTGCTAAAGGGCTTAAACTTTTTATCCAAGTTACAGCTAACTCTCCAAGAGTATATAATAGTCCTGCTATAGCTATAACATTAAATAGAGTTGCGAATGCGGTTCCAAGAACTGTTGCAGTAATTAATCCAGCAGCTTTAATTTTCGTAAATGCTCCAGTTCCTTGTGCCGTAGCAGCTATCCATTGAGCCTCTAGTTTAGTAAAGAAACCAGTTAATCCACCTTGCATTACTCCAACATCATAAAGGATAGAAGCTCTAGCGGCCCCTACTGCTCTTCCAACTGCCTGCTGAGCATCTTTGCCGCCTTGTATTACACTAGAGGTTGCAGCATTCACTGATTTTTGAATTCTATCTAAATCAGCACCAGTGAATTCACCTGTGGAAAGTTTATCTTTAAACTTGCCTGTATAGCCTAAGTCTACAATAGATTTACCTATATCTGCCTTATTCAATCCTCCAGCAGGACGAATATCGGGTAACATAGAACGTATAGGACCAGCAAAAGCAAAACCTGCTATTGCTGCTGCAAAAAGCCCGCTTTGAGCTACAGCTTTAGCTAAAAGTTCTACAAAAGGAGCGATACTTTCTTGAAGATTTATCAATAGGTCATTAAAAGCTTTTCCTGCCCTATTTACTTCGTTAACTTTTATATTAAACTTTCCAAACTTACTCTCACCTTGAGTAAGTACAGCATTTACAACTGCCTGACTCTTTTGAAAAGTTGTCAAGTCTTTTGCTGCTACACCTATAGAACGGCCATATTCTTGCGCAGCATCGTCTAATCTTACAATAATACCTAATTCATCAAGAAGTTCTGGCTCAGCTTTAATAGAACCTTTTATTAATCTATTAAAAGAGTCAGTTAAATCTCTGCCCAAGGCTACAGAGGCTTGTTTTGCCACTGTTGCTAATCTCTTTAGTGTTGTAGCACTTAATCCTGCAGCAGCACCTATAGAAGCTGCTTGAGCTGCATCTCTAAAATTAAGCTGTCCATCTGTAGCATCTTGTAATGATTTAGTAATAGCACCAAGGGCAACACCTGTGGAAGCCGCATATGCTAATTGTCCTTGTTCTAAAACTCTAAGGTCAGCGGCAGATTGAAAAAAGCGAAAAGCTGCTGTCAAAGCAAAAACTTGAGCAGCAAGAGCAGCATAGGCAGGAACAAGAACTCCTCCCATCATCTGAGATTGCTTTGCAAAATTCTTTGTAGAATTTGACGACATTTGTGCCGTACCGCGCATACCACGGTCTACATCATGAGCACTTTTAGATACCTTATCTAGACTCTTTCCAAGCTTTTTAGCACTAGCCTCTGTAAGGCGCATAGTGCCGTTGTCGTCGATAATTACTGTAACTTTTGCTGTTCTAGCCATATTTTTTCAAAAGCCTAACCCTGTACATTATAAGTAAAAGATTTACCAGGCCCTGCAGAACTTTTTGCTTTTCTTTCTTCTGCTTTTCTCTTTTTCTCTGCTTCTTCTGAGTAAAAACTGATTGCCTCAGCTTCTATAAGTTTTGCAAAGAAATATGTTTCTTTGGGATTGTCTACTTGATATAAGTCAAATAAAAATTGTATATTGGACCAATCCTTGCCCATATAAGAGCCGCTCATTCCCTCCCACCTATCGCTTAGATAGTTATATATAAAAAATGCCACTTGCACTTCAGGAGGAAAATCTCCCATAGTGAGCGGCATCTTTTGTGGATCAGGCTCTTGACCTAGCTGTTCGCAAATCTTTAGGTAAGTTTCAATACTTACATCTTTAGATTGCTTAAAGTATTTGCGAACATTGCCAAGTATTTCTTCTACTTGGCTTTCGTAAAATTTTCTAGATCACCTACTGTTTCTGTAACCCAAGTGTCGAACGTCGTAGAGTTTTTCATCAACGTTTCAGCATTTTCCTGAGAGTACTCAAGTTCTCCTTCGGGGTCTAAGCCTTCAGTATCCACTAATAGAAGCTCTTCTAAGTATCGAAACTGTAAGCCTTTCCACCCTTTAATAATAGAGTTGCAATACTCTGTAAGGAATGTATCTTCATCTAAGACCTCTTCGGGTTGATGGGTCTTTTTATTGTATTTTGTAGTTACACATTTTTTTCTAAGTTTAATCAGCTCATCTCTAGATAGATGACACAATTTTACAGTGAACCCTGTGTAACCAGGAAATTTGATATCAACAGTTTTACTTGGCGTAATAAGAGACGACAAAGAAACTGCTTTTTTTGTAACTTTTTCTTCCATTGAATAAACCTTTTTGTTAAAAGAAGCGGGAGTAGCAATGCTACTCCCACCATTTGCATCATCATAATATTATATTAAAACTCAACAAAAATGTCAAGAACTATTTTTTATTATGGTCCTTCAATCGTTAAGTCAAACTCATCTGGAGTACCAATGGCGCTAGGTAATCCGTGGAAAGTCGTTTCTACAGAAATTACGTCATCGATAGAATGAACAGGTAGTTCAAGATGAGCTGTTGGCATAGAAATCTTCATGCCTGGAGCATTTAGATCGTTTGTGCCTGTTTCGCCACCAACATAAAAATCCAAATCAAAAGAGTTGGTTACTGTAGTGGTTGCTCCAATAATATCTGCAAACAAGTCTGCACTACCATTAGAACTTTCATCAACATAACAAGTAAAGGAGCCACTAATACTTCTTGTACCAGTAACGTGACCGATTGGCTGGTTTACAGAACCTAACGTGTTTGGCGTAAGGAATGTAATATTATTGCTAAAAGTGAAGCTAGCACCAGTCAAAGTCATTGAATAGCTTTTTGAGCTTCCACTTACAGAACTAGTTGCAGTAAGAGCTGTCAATCTATTTCTGATATAGTTATCAGTATCTAGAGTGCCTTCAGTAATCGCAGTAGAAGCATCAAAAGTTGCTTCTTCCGAGATAAGGTTAGCAAAACCAGACCAATTAACTGTAGCAATACCATCAATATCTACATCAATAGTTGCTTCATTTACTACTGCCCCTTCAAGTTTATAGATAAGCGTATTGCTATCTGTATAAGAAGGACCAGTAGGACCACTAGGATCTGTATCGTCTTTTGCTCCTAAAACAAAGTAAAGATCAAAAGTTTTAAGATCTACTCTGTTAGAGCCTGCGTTAGACAAAGTGCTATTGCTAGTTCCAAGAGTCCAGCCTGTTGACCAAGCAGAATCAGTACTACTATCAGTAGCGGTATAGGTAGGCTTGCCCGTAAACCACGCCCACATAGCTTCATCGACCATGTGGTGATTTAAAGTACCATTCCTATTTGCTCTGCCCACCTCATCGGCCCCAGTAGTGATGAAAGGTCTAATATATGTTGAAAAAGACCATTCAGCGGGAGCGTAAGAATCGGTAAACATTTGTCTTGAGCGTCTTGAAACGCCAGAGGCGTTTGTCATTTCATTCAGAGTTACTTCGTTTACGTTAGTAGACTGACTAAATGAGAATCCGTCCAAGACTGGGATTTCCCAAATATTCGAGCCATCTTTAACATAAACTCTGGTGTCTCTGTTAAAAAATAAAGAAGCCATGCTCGTCTCCTTTTATAACTTGGAAAGACAATATGTGTTTTCCAGTTTTAAAGCAGAAAAATTCTGCTTAATATCTTACTTCTACAATCATTTCGCCAACCCCTAAAGGCTCTAAGGCGCCTTCATCTGTATCAATACTTACTATTGATATTTGTTGGGTTGTACCTCTTACTCCATATTTTGGAGCATAGGTTAATCTGCTATTTTCTTCAATTACAGTTTCAACATCCTGAAGCAGTCCTTCGAGAGCCTCTACTGCGTCATCTTCGTTTACATAACAGCGTATGGTTATTAGTAAGAATCTATCTTTGAAACCTGCTCCTTGATAAGAACGGGTTTCGCTTCCAGCATTCAAATGAATAGAAGGAAATTGCTCAACTTCATCCCAGAATTTTAATCTTGGATAAACTTGGTCATCTAAATTAGTGCGAAAAGATCCCGCACCATTAATACTTTTAAGTTTTGTAGCAAGAGCCTCTACAATAGCTAATCGTTGTGTAGCAAAATCTCTCTCAGCCATCATAATCTCCTTGTAAAGAATCTAGTACTCATCATACCTATGGCTATTTCCCGAATAGATCTGTCGATCAGTTTTTTTGGATCTCTCTCTTGAGAAGACCATGTAGGGTTTCCCATAGAAGGTTCAAATACCTGGTAAGGGTCTTTCCTATAAGTATAGCCAAAAGAAGGGTAACCTTGAGCAGTATAAGATGCTTCAATAATCTTTACACTATTAGCAAATCTCCCTGTCCTATTTGTTAAAGCTGGAGGCTTCATATTCTTTCTAATAGTCTCCGGAAGTTTTTGGTTAATTAAAGCTGCTAAAGATAAAATATTAGTAGAAGTAGGTACTGTAGTTTTTGATACTCTCGGGGCTTTTTTTGTAGGAGCAGTAGATTTAGCTTTTTTATTTTTTACTATGTTAGATACTTTTTGTGGTTTTCTTCCTTTTGGCTTTGGATTTTTTGCCTTTACCGATTTACTAGCTTTAGTTAGTTCTGAGACTATATTATATTCTGCTATATCTTCTGCTGTTTCTCGTATGGTTTTAGACCCAGACCTTTCTGCTATAGGGATTTTATCAATGTAGGACGCAATAGACTGTTCTAGTTGAGGACGTACATTTTTCCAGTCAGTCGGTTCTGCTCCAACTTTATTTCTTGACCTAGGACCTAATATAATTTGTATTGCCTGGTCTTCTCCGATAGTTAGTTTTCCACCCTCTCTCTTGCTTCCTGTAGTTTCAAAGATATATTCAATATCTTCATAGATCTTCATTACATCCTTAAATTCTTTAGAAGTTGCATATCCTGACATTGCTTGAGTTTTATCTAAGAATGATAAAGCAGAGGTAAGCTGTGCCGCCCCTACTGTTGTTATGCTTTGGTGAGTTCTATGTAGTCCAGATTTAAACTTTCCAACTTCAGATTGTACTGCAGAACGAATATCTCTTCCGGCCTGCTGCTCCTCTTTTAAACCTCTAATTTTTCTTCGACCTTTAGATTTTAGATAAGCATTTAAACTTTGTACGCCAGAATCTTTAACAATAGTATATGCTTTTTTTACGTCTCTTCTGGCAGCATATGTTATAGTGCTACCCCCTCTTACTCCATCTATAAGTACTGGCCAAGTTTTCTCGGCCGTTACATAGTCAAATAGCTTAGTTAAAGCAACACTAGCAAATCCTTCAAAAGTCTTTTTATCTATCTCAATATAGTCTTCATAAATATTGGAGAGACTTTGATATCCTTCTAAGTACCCCTGTCCTACACTTTCTGTGGACATAGTTACTTCAGTATAGAAATTATTAAGGGATTGCCTTACATCTTTACCTACAAATCTATGTAGGTCTGCCAAAAACTTTTTTGTATTGCGTATAGCCATTACTTCATTTTATACATGTCCAAAACTCTTTTAATATGGTCAGGAAATCCTACATTGCCTCGAAGAGTACTGCTGGTTTGATTATCTATTGTTGCACCGGCAATAGTTCTTCTCGCTTTATATTCATCTTTAATGTAGTAATTTACTAGATCGTAAGCAGCTAGTTTCAGATCTTCGGGGATATCAGAATACCCAGCAGTATAAGTAACTTTTACTGCTCCTACTCCTTTAGCCCAATTTTTATATTGGTCATCATTAGTTCTAAAAATTGAATCAGTAACAGTATCTATATAGTACTCATACTTTCCATTACTTCCTTCTTTTTCTAAAAGAACATAAGAATCCGCTTGAGAGCTTCTTTCATATACAGAACTCACCGTAACTACTGGTGATTCTGATAACTGAACAATATGAGTGTCGTAATCAATATTGAATATTTCAGTTTTTGCAGAAGAGTAGTAGTCTACAAAAGAATTTCCACAATAAGTTTTTATAAGTTGACTAACTGCAGTAACTAATAATGATATTCTGGTATCATCTTTAACACCAGTGATATTTGCAGAGTCTTTATACTCGTATATAGTAATTAAGTCGGCCATAATTAGTAAACTTATAAAAACTTCTGGGGGAGAAGTCCTCCCCCAGTTGTTTCCCCAATAATATAATTATTAAGATGCTTTATACTGAAGGGCCCACTTGGACGTAGCACCATCAATAATATCAGTAAAGCCGAGACGCTGACTAGCAACGAGAACTCGACGCTGATTAGCAACTTCGTAATCAGATTCAATAGTAACACCACGGAGTCGCGGAACTACAAAGTTACGAGCATTAACAGCAACTGCATAGTACTTAGATACAGCAGCAGTAGCAAATTCGGGAGATACAATTACAGGAGAACCGTATACCCTACCAACTTCACCGGTCAGCTTGGTAGCAAGACCTTCAACTTGGCTAGCATCTGCATATGCAGAATCTGCAATAAGGTTATGATATTCCGTCGGAGATACGATGTAAACTACATCGGAAGGACGAATACCATACTTGCCCATGTTCTTACGAGCAGCAAGCAAGTTAGCAGCAGTCAATGACTCAGAAGCAAAAGCTGTAGCAGATTGCGTCTTATGCGAATCACTGCCAGCAAGAGCAATCAAACCTGCGGGTGCAGCGCCACCGGTACCAAAAGGACCGTCAGCAGCATTACCAACAAGAATCATAGCTTCTACTGCACGCGCATGTGCACGTACAACAGCTTCTCTAAGAAGAGGAAGAATCGGGATGATTGCATCTTCTTCCGTTTCATTCCCAAGATAGGATTGAGAAATGAGTTTTTTCGTTGAAAGCGTGCGCTCGGTCATGTCAACACCATTGTAAGAACCATAGGTGTCGCTACGCTCATTCAAGTTACCGTGGGGGCTTGAGCCGCTAGCGGTTTGGTTAGACGTAAACTCTGCATAACCTGAATCAGGCATAATAGGCAGAATTTGCGTAGCTGAACGCATTTGAATTTCACGGAACAGCGGAGCAAGAGTCAGCTCAAGCTGAATATCACGCTCTACATTCGTAGAAACTACTTGCTCAAAATCTGCGGAAGAAACGCCAACACCTGAATGGGCATTAACTTTTTCCATAAGATCTCTTGCAAAGCGCGTGTCATAGCCTTTACCAGTAGCACGACCAAGGAAATATGCGTCGTAAGCATCCTGCTCGAATGCCTTCTGCCAATCCTTGTTGCCACGATCCGTAAAGATACGCTTGCTTTCACGAATGTGTTCGATTTCTGAGGATTTCTCCTTCAGTTCATTGCGAAGTTCTTCTACTACTTTGTAGAGATCTTCTTGTTGAGTAGAAACACGTTTTTCCAAATCGGACATAAGACGCTCAGCACCAGTTGTAACGCCTTGTACCACAGCTTGGACTTCCGCTTTCTTCTGTTCGAGTTCTGCTTCTTCAGATGCCTTCTTTACTGCTGCTTCTTCTGCAATGGCTTTTTCAGCCGCAGCTTTTTCGGCTGCTTGCATTTGAATTTCAGCGGCTGTTTTGCGGGCAACTTCGCGAGCAAACTCTTCAATGTTAAAGTCTTGTTGAGACATTACTTTTTCCTTGAAGACAGCATGAGCTGTTTCTTTCGGTGAGTTCTTATCGAACTGACCTGACAAAAGATGAGGATCATTCACAAACTGTGCTTTCCAGTCTGAGTAATCTTTTTCTGAGTCAAAAGATTTTGTTACAGAAAAGATTGCGCCCTGGTTTGCGGGTACAGATACAACTGATACCTCAAACAGTTCCGCATCCTTGATCCTATAGCCTTCGGTTTCATCCATCCAGTCTGCATCCTTGACCCTGAAACCGACACTAAAAGCGCTAAGGATGCCTTCTTTCACCATTTCAGCAATATGTCCTGCTGACTTGGAGATCTTTCCTTCTATTTCTAAACCTCTCGATGTGATTGTAAGCGATGTAGCTTTACCGATTGGCTTATTATAGTCGTGATTAAATAATAAAATTGGATTTTTCTGGTAATTATCAAGTCCGCCCTTTTTCCAGGCTGAACTTTCAATAATATCTCCAGATCTATCAGTATCTACTGTACTTGCATACCCTCGAATTTTAATACTTCCATCGTCTTCATCTTCGTGATAGCTCTTGAAAGTAGATGTAATATTAAAAATCTTAGTATTCATATCATCTACATTTTTACTAGACATAGGGTGTTCCTCTGGAAGTAGATCGGTATCGTGTTTTCCGCTTCTATACTTCCCAGTTCTTAAGGCGTATAAAAAACTATTTACTCGTCCTAAGCCCCACTGTTCTGGACTTTGGACGTTTGGCCTTACAGATTGTGGGTTAGTGTAATATGCACCTACCCCTCGTTTAAATACTGATACTAAAGTTCTGGTAGAAGTTCTTTTCGAGGCGGTATCTCCATACTTATCATTATGCTCTTTTGCTTTCGCCTGTAATCCTTTTCGGATTGCTTCTGTAACTTCTCCTCTTGGAGCTTTTTCTTCTGCTTCGAGTATAGCATCTCCAAAAATATCTAAAATAAAATTATACTCATAAGACGACAAACCATCAAATGCAAGATCTAAATCCATTTCTCTTGAGTGATCTTCTTCGTCTTTTGCAAATTCTATAATATAAGATCCGTCTGTCTCGGTTACTCCAACAATGTGCTTTTCTAATGATTTACCTTCCTCTCTATCGATTCTGGCTCTCATTTTTCTAGACCACGAAAAACCTGCATCCCCTCCCCAAAGTGCCCAAGCAATTCTGCCTGCACTCGGGTATCCTTCTTCACCAGGAGAAAATCCTTGACCTTGTTTATCTACTTCGTGCCTACTAAAAAATGAAAACATTCTTTTTACAGTAGAAGGAGAAAGATTTTCTTTACTAATTATTTGATTAGCTCTGGCAACACCTACTAAGGTTCCGCCTCTGTTAAACTCTTTTCTCCACTCTAAGCCTCTACGCGCTTCAGTTGCCATTGAGTCAGTAGGGATGAATTTTAAATCAGAAAGAGCTTTTGACTCCCTTTCTTCCCACTGAGTGTAGCATACTGCTGCTCTCTGTCTAGCATTGCCGTATTCTTCGCCCATTTTAGGGTCAGACATACAGCGAGCCATAAACTCGTCTTGATTCTCTTCTTCTCCTGGTCTTGGTAATGGCATTATTCTTCGCCCTGGGTAGTAGGCCTACCCCCTTGAGAAGGATTAGCCGCTGATCCAGTACCTGCAATATTTGCAGGAATTCTAATATCGTCGTTTCCTGGAATAGCTGGCATTCTCATAGCCTGTCTAGCTTCATTTGGAGTCATAATCCCACCATTTACCAGAGTAGCATAGTAAGATGCTTGATCTTGTAGTTCTGGTTGTAGTGCAGGAATATTACTGACATCCTCTTTTAAACTAAATCCAAAATATCTTTCAAAAGCAAAATTAATCTTTCTCACAATAGGCAGTACAGTTTCTAAGTAAAAGAGTCTGTGATTTGGCCTAATATTTGCATTGTTTCCGCTATCTAACAGAATGGGCGGAACTCCTAATGCTTCAAGAATAATCTTTTCGTTTTCTTTAATAGAGTCTTGAAAATCTAGCTCTCTGAAGTTTACTTCATTTAAGCTATCAACTTCAATACCTCCGTCAAGAATTAAAGGTCTGTACCCTCCTGTATCTGGATTGTACTTGGCCCTCCAAGACATTAACATTCTTTCTTTAATTTTCTCACTTAAAGTATTTGGAGTTTTAAGTACTAATCCTGGAACTGCTCCATTCTTGAAAAAGTTTTCTTGAAATTTTCTCATAGAGCCCAGCAGTTGAATTCTCTTAAATGCTGGCTTTAGTCTTGGAATACCTCTATAAATAGAATTGAAAGAGTTTTCTTTAATATGAATAACTTCTGCAGGAGAATAGTCTAATTTACTATCATAAACAAAAGACTTAATATACGTTCTTTCGTCTGTTTCAATTTCTATGTTTCTTGCAGGAAGATGATAAAGATGTGCTCCATCAAAATATACGAAAATATTTCCATCAATAAGAAGATCTATAACTAAATTTCTTTTAAAAGTATTAATATCCTGAAAAGGATTAGGTTCTACATTTAAAAGCTGATCTACTCTTGACCTTCTTACGTTTTTTACTACAGGAGTTAGATTTACTTTTTCTCCTACATCAACAGGTATTTCTGCAACATCGTCTACGATTAAATTTACTGCCCTGTTTACTACTTCGATTTGCTCATAAGCATTTGCGTAATTGATGTAGTTTTCTGTAGTGCCTAAAGAAAATCCTTCTTCCCTAGAAATAAACATCTGAGCAGGGTTTAATTTTTCTTCTACGTCCTCCTTTGGAGTTCTTGAAAATAAATTATTATACCAAGCCATATTTATCTCTTTGTTTAACTACCCAGCGTTTTTGTTTCTCTGCTGTAACTAGCTTGGGTCTTTTTCCGTATATAGAATGAAGTTTTAAATGATGAGAATGACAAAGAGTTACTGCTTCATCATACAACTCGGTTAAATGGTCCTCGATAAAAATATCTCTTTGAACTAAAATATCTTCTTCGGTTTTTATTACTACTCTATTATTCTTTATCCACTGTTCAAGTAGTTCTGTTAAACCAAAAAAATGATGAAAGTCTAATTCGTCATTTGTACCACAGATAAAGCATTTAGAGTCTTTTTTGTACTTTGCTTTCGCCCTGTCTCTAACGTACTTTATTAAATCTCTTTTTAGGTCCATGGTATTATGCCGTATTAAAAAAAATTATATCATCGAAGTAAACTAAAAGTCAAGAGATATTTTTCTTTGGTATCTTAAAATCCAGTTGACTGAGTTTCAAAAGTATACAGTGCGTAACGAATTGCATCTGCCATGTGAGAAAACCTATCATGCTTTGGTTTCTCTCTTAAAAGGTTGGGGTTAGGATCCCATTGGTATTGATCTAGGCTTTCTAGAGAATGAATACACTTTTGATTAACTAGTAATTTATTACCATCTACTACACTAGCAACTTTTCCAATACCGTCAAGAACTGACTTCTTTGCATTTATAGTAGAAATATCATAGTTTTGAGCAAAGTCATATCTTGTTTGCTGAGCAGCAGAATCTATATAGATATAGTCTATATTCCACTTCTGTATATATTTTTGAATTTCTTCTGCGTGTTGTTCTGTAGTTTTTTCTGCCTCTAAGTATTCATCTAGCAAATAATAAGTTTCCGTGTCCCAATCATAACCAAAAACACAAAAAGCCGTAGGATCTTTATACCCAACATCTAGCCCCGCAAATATATCCATTTTACTAGTGTCTAATCTTTCGGTATCCATTACACACTTTTCAAAATTAAAACTCCAGATCTGACCTTCATAAGTATTAAAATCTGCTAAGTATTCTTGAGCAAATTCTGCTTGAGACATTGCTTTTTTAGCTTCATCAATATCTGACTGGTGCATTCTAGGGTTTTCATGGTATGTTGCTCTGACAGAGACCCAATCTGGATATTCTTCGTTAAATCCACGATAAAAGAATTCTGCGAACCAATTATTTCTTCCTCGTGGTGTAGAGATAAATAATGCTTTACTATTTGGTTTATCAAGGGTCGGACGAAGGGCAACATTAAATGCCTCTCTTCCGTGTGTCAAAGCAGCTTCGTCAAAAATAATTAAATCATAACTTCTACCAACCACCGAGTCTACCTGATTTACGGAGCCCATACGAATAGTGGAATTATTAGAAAGCTCTATAACTCTATCCTTTGCATTATCTCGTATTACTTCTAAGTCAAAATGTTTAATCAAGTTTCTTTGTAAGTCAAAAGAAATTTGAGACAAAGAATAATTAGGAGACATTAATAAAACGTGAGATCCAGGTACTAATACACATAGTTGCCCAATAATATTTGCTATATATGTCTTTCCTTGTCTTCTAGACACGGCCCCACATACAAACCTATATTTGGGGTTATTAATAGCATTTATAACAGCCATCTGAGATGCTATAGGATCAACTCCTAAAAGCTCTAGGTACCCTTCAACCGGCAGCTTTAAAAATCTTTCTTCTGTAGAGTAATTCATTAATTGATTACCTACAATATCTGATCTACTTATTTCCAACATATTTTACAACTCTAAAAGGTAAAGGCCCCGAAGGGCCTATATTAAGGGTGACAAAGTCTCCATTGAATCTCTGCTTGCTTTCTAGACGTAAACCTATACCTAGCTCCCCTAAACATAAAAACATAATTGCCCCTAATTTTTTGAATTTCTTTATTCATAAGATCTTCTTTTGCTTTATCAGGGCTTGGAGAATCAGTTTTCACAGAAGGAGTAACTGCAGGCTTTAATACCTCAGGCTTAACTACTTTAGTTTCATATGTAGTTTCCATTATTTACCTCCTTTTTCCTCAACAGCGGGAGCAGCCGGGGCAGGAGGAGCTTCGCCTTTTTCTTTTGCCTTTCCAACATTTAAAGCAAATAAATCTACGAAATAGTAGAGTTTTGCTACAAAAGCATCGTCTTTAGGTGTAGGGGTAGTAGCAGCAACTGCAGAAGCTACTGTAACTGCCATTGTCAACCAAGAAACAATTTCCATAATATCCATATTTTTCTCCTATGAACTTGTGGTGATAATAGTAACTATTACACCAAGTAAAAATAAAATTACAGCACCGCCAACTTGTAGCTGACGACTTTCCATTCGATCTAGCTTAGAGTCGATATCTTCTAGCCTATTGAAAGTTGTCTTCCATCGCTCTTCGCACTGGACATCATGAGCGTTGAAATCCATGCGTAGTTCAATTAACTCTCTTTCATCCGAAGTCTTATCCATTATTCTCTCCAAGGAGGGGGCATCGTATCGTGAAGACAGTTATCACAACCACAGTGACAATTAGTCTCACAGTGGCACTCATGTCCGCAGATATTACAACTAGTACTTATTTCTTCCATAATTTTTCCTTATTTCTTACCAACTGCATCAGCAGCAAAAAAGGCAGAAACCAGAACTGCAATTGAAGCAAAATAAGTTGGGGCAATATCTCCAATCAAATTTGCAGCAGTATCGAGCCCAAAGGCAGAAGTTAAAAAGATACCGAAGGGATAAAGTAAAAGACCAAAGAGAGAGAACCAAGCCATCTTTCGGATCGCGTCGCGCTGCGCATCTTTATCTTCGAGTTCTTTTCGCTTAAACTCTAAATACATTTGATGTTCTTCAGGAGTTACTACTCCATCACCGTTTGTATCTGCTGGGTGAAACCCATTTTCTTGTCCACTCATTTTTATCTCTCCTAATTTGCCAGAGGATTGTCTAAAGCCTGTTGTAGCTTTTTATTCAATCTATCCTCTAAAGCATCCATTGCGAGTTTGTTGTCGCTTGCTAAACTATCACGTTTGTTATCAAAACGTTCTTGTGCTTTATCAATCATATCACGAACTAAATCATCGTTCTCACGCTGAACTCGTTCGACACGATCTACGTCACTCTGCATACTGCGAATCTGATCTCGCAAGTCTCCTTTAATACTATTCGCATAATCAATTGCTTCGTCGAGTTTTGTTTCAATTACATCGTTTCGAGCAGCAATTGCATCGGTATCAATATTTTGGATAATTTCTTTCATATCCATATAATCTTTATAAACTTCGAAGCCGCCCCAGGCTGCACCTCCAAGTGTAGATAATGCGGTAACAAGTGCGAAGGCTTTACCTCCTGTGAAAGACATACCACCAAACTCAATAGTGGTCTTTTCGTCTTCTTCAGCCATACTTAATTCTCAAACTGTAATTCTCGCAAATTTACAATTTCTTGGCGCAGTTTTTGCAGCTCTAACTCTTTCTTTTCAATTTCTAGTTTATATAATTTATTACAATTTAATCGTTCTTTTGGTCCACCAATCGGAATATTAATTTTTCCATATACACCGACATCTTTCGTAAAATTATCTGAGTCTAGTGGAATTGGCTGACCATAAACATTGTTTAAGTATTGATCTTCACTACTTACTAAAGCTACAACCCCAAACTCAACACTTGTCCCTGATCCAATAGCCATAGCACAATCTACACCATCCGATGATCTTATCCGGTCTTGCTGAAAAGTTCGAGAGGTATTTGGAATATTTAAATTCAAAGAATTACTTTCCCCAAATACGAAACAACTAAATAAACTTAATAGTAATACTAAATACTTCACTTCTTAATCTTCGAACAAATTCTCGAAGACACATGAGGGGTTACACCAGGGCTTGTGCTTCGAATTATTTTCGATTTTGAGCAAATATACATTGCGTCTGCCAAGTGTTCTTCTCTAATATAAAACTCAATAACTTCTGTGGTAAGATACGGAATCTTTTCCACTCTTCTAGGAGTAGCAAATATTACTGGGTCCCAGTTCTTGTCAAATACCCCAAATTCATAGTATTGTATTTCAGGGCGCTTGTTAAAAAGTTTTAAAGTAGTAGTCCATACTCCTGCCATAAATGACTGTCGCATTTCCGGATATGCCGGTGTAAACTCATGTGCTTCTACTGTACCAACAAAAAATAATAATATTATAAGGCTACGCATTCTGCACTTACCACAGCAGAATAGGTGCCAGCGGGAAATGCTTTTTGATACCCATATTCTGCGGTTGAATCAACTTTAAACCAAGTGCTTCCAGCAACTGTAAGTTCAAACTCGGTTGTATTATTAAACTCTACTTTATTTGTGTCATAGCCGGACATTCCAGTGTCGGAAGTATCTGCTACAGAAACATCACCCGTCCACGTTACCGTATCAGTTAAAGTAGGGGCGGAAGTAAACTCAATCGGATAGTCGATAGATGCCTTGTAATAGTTTGCACTAATTACATCATATCGAATAATCGGAAGAACACCACCATCTGTGGCAGCATTGCTCAACTTATAAGGAACGGGGTTTCCATATACCCCTGTTGTATCTGTAGTGATTACACACTTTGCTTCTACTGTTCCTTCAATCGGCGTTTCATTTGCTGTAGCTGAAAAAGCTACGATTGTAGCCAAAAGAGAAAAAATGATTTTCATAAATACTCCTATTTATTATATTGAGATTCTACCATCTCTTGGTGTAGCAGTTGTTGAGCTAGCCCGACCCGTTTTCCTGCTGGGTTTGTTGTCGGCATTTTGGCGTCTTCTAGTTTTATAGTCTCTCGATACACTTTGCCTGCTAATTCGTTGCTATAACTGGTGGGCAGCTGTAGTGCTGTAAGTTCCGCAAATTTTGCTACGGCAATGGCATCCGCAATAGTTGCGTTTACGCCTCCAAGCAATTTTTCAAGAGAATCGAGTTTCTCCATTCTCTCACGATCTTCTTCCTCTTGATCTTCTTCGTCTTCTTCCGCTTTTCTGTCTAGTTCTGCTTGTATGAATTCATCGTCAAGAGGATCTTTTACATACTGCATTGGATCAAATCCAGCAAGCAGCGAATAGTCTATGTAACCAGGGCAGATAGGGTCGGACTGAGGATCAAAGCATGGCTCGTAAGAGTAGTTGTAAATTACAACAGGTTCTTCTACCCAACCATTGCCTTCTACTTCAATCGATCCTGCTCCCCAATATTGAATTGGTATGTTACTGACTGGAACAAGTTTATTGATTGAGTTTCCAGGAACACCACTCCAGTCATCGCTTTCTCTAAAAATATATCCACTGCCCAGTGCATTTTCATTTTGTATATGCACAATCATATCATCCTCTGTATTTTTCACAGCGGTATATTGATAAATGACTCCACTAACAACAAGACCGGCTTGCTGAGGTAATACATTTTGCATTACCCAGTTTAAGCCAAAAGCGGCGGCATTCTGTGTCTGTCCGTATACTGTATCAGAGTAAGAGTAAGAACAGTATACTAGCAACCCCAGCGCCACCAAGCATTGTCTTAGTGCCATCGCTCATTCCTTTTTCTTCACCACTTGGCTGCCTTTCTTCGTCTGCTAACCAAGCGGCCTTCGCCGCATCTCCAATCATTCCTTGGTAGGGGCACGGAGTTCCTGCATCCATCATCGCGTCAAATACACGTTTATCCTGACACATTGTCGATACGGCTGCGACTTTCATTCCCATATCGAAGAGCACTTTTGCGTTCTTCAATCTCTCACAGTTCATATCTCGAATAGTCTTTCCCGCTGAAAGACCAAGAATCTGCGTCTGAACCGCACCCGCTACACCTACCGTACAAAGATCGCTATTCGCGTTATTCATTGTAGGCAATATCGCTGAAGGCGGCGGCGAGTTCAAAGTCGTCTCAGTCACAGACTGAGTAGTTACAGTGCTATTCGTTGTCGCGTCTGTGCGAATTACATCCTCTTCTGCGAAGGACATTGCGGAATACAAAAGAAATATTCCTATAAAGTATTTTACCATGTAAATCTAATCTCAGTCTCTAATTTTGACTTCGGATTGAAGTCTCTTTCTTTCTTTGTCTCTAATTTACCCTCTACTACTAGATTATCTGACAATCTAGACTTATATCCTGCTTCCCAGGAAGATCCTCCGGTCATATGACCGCCTTCTATATACACATTTCCTCCGGTTAAGTTCTTTTTCTCCCAGCCGAAGCGAGTATGATTAGTCTGATCAGAAACTGACCAGTTTTTATAAGATACTTCTGACTTAATTTCTATGTAAGGACCTGCATTCGCAGAAAAACAAAGGAAAAACAGACACAATGCTCTAAACATCTGATGATTTCACTAACTTTTCCATTAGTGCTCCATAATTTCCTTGCCCAAATGGAGCTTCACCTTGAATAAGTACATTATTTTGAGTACGAATTGACCCAACAGATGCTTTTTCCAGCTCTGCCTGAGCCTTAATCTCATCCATTCTCATTTTATGAGCCATTTGAAGTAAATCTGCTAAGTCTTTGTTCGTGTACATCTCTGTTTCTTCTACTTCTTGAATTTTTTTATCAATCAAAGTGTCCAAAACTGACGCAAGTTTGAATTTATTTCTGTAACCTGCGTCAAGATATACTGAATCAATATATTTCTTTACTTCTCGTTTATTTAAATATTCAACAACTTGGTCTTTTGGAATACCTAAACCCGAACTAACAGCATTTACATCGCCAACCTCTAAATAAGTATTAGCGATTTCTATCCCTTCAGGGCTAATTCGTGTTGATACTTCTTTACTCATGGTCACATTGTAGCATTATTGACAACAAAATGTCAAGAACTATTTTTTTAGTGGATATAAATAAAAAATTTGAGCCATACATACCCATGGATCGAGTATAATTTTAAAAAATTTTCATAAAGAGTAGGAAAACTTTTACGGTCGGAACGTAGATTTTTATAAAATTTTTATATTTTGAAAATCAAAAAATTTTTCTTGACAAACAGAGTTGAATAAGTTATAATAGCGCCTGTATCGATTTTGAAAATTCCCAAGTTGTACGTGAAGAAGAGCCCCGCGCGGCCGCCCATTCACCAGTCTTATAACACCCCTCTAGGCACATAAGCCTTAGTGATGCGCGCGCAAAGTTGGCACGATATCTGCTTAAGAGAAGAGCGCGAAAATCTCCATTAAACCTCCATTTTCTTTGCAGGCGTTTTCCATAATTATGCGCGAGAATAGGCACATCAATTAAGGAAATAAAGAAATGATTAGCTACACGATAGACCACTTCAACAAGCCTAGCTGCATGAGCCCTCACGCGGTGCAAGCCACGCGCTATAGAATCGAAGCGCACAACATCCGCAACGCAATGCGGAAGCTTTGGGATGACCACCGCGTCAACCTTGTTAATGGTGACTCTATCATCTGGCAAGATGAGAATCACAATTTCCACCGTTTAATGATTAACCAATAAGGGGGCCCCATTCTTGAAAATCTGGAATATATTATATTCCGTTTTTTCTCTCGACTTTTTCGGAAATATCCGGATAATAGGTAACATCAAACACACACTAAGAGGAAACAAAACTATGACTAAATACACCGATGCAATGGTTGCACAAATCACGGCTCAACAGCCTCTCAATCTTGACAAGGCAAAAGCTCTTGCTGCCTCTTTCGGTATGCCTGGCAAGCACCGCTCAGTAATAAGCAAGGCAATCTCGCTTGGCCTTGCTTATGAATCAGCACAGCCAACTCGCAAGAATGGCGATGCTATCGCTAAGAAAAGCGAGACTGTCGCTACAATCGCTGGATTGCTACACTTGCCAGAGCATCACCTTGCTGGTCTGGAGAAAGCAACACGCGCAAGCCTAGAAAAGCTGCGCGATCAGCTAATGGAGGAGATCAGCTAATGCTGGTCAATCTGTCGGCTTGGATCGGTACCGCGCTCATGGGCGCGGCTCCCTTTCTGATTGACTCACCAACAGGTAAGATCATGGCGATTCTTGGGCTGGCGCTGCTATGCTTGCAAGCCTATGACAAGAAATGCTACAATCTCATCATCTTAAACTTAATCGGAATTTTTGGCTATGCTTCGCACTTTTATCTTTGACCTCGACGGAACGACCGTCAACTCTAACCACCGACTCGGCGAGACTCTCGCGGATTGGCGGCGCATGAATACTCCCGCCAACATTATGCGGGACACTCCGCTACCGTTAGCGGAGCAATTACGTCACGCAATCCGCGAGGGTCTTGATTGCGTTATTCTGACTTCTCGCGTTTTGGGAACTGCGGACAAAACTTGGCTCGCACATCATGGCATGATGGCTCCGCTGATTTTATCGCGTCATCCTAGCGACACTCGACCCGCTGGAGAATATAAACTTGCGAAGATGGCGGAGCTTGCGGTCCGCAAAAAAATGACCTTCGCTGACCTTCGCGCATCTTCTGTCCTTTGGGATGATGATGTTGATGTGCAGCAAACCTTGCGCGGCGCTGGATTCCGCGTAATTGATCCGGTACAATATAACCAACGAAACGAGGCGGCATAAAATGAGAAAGCCAAACACCACCTTAGACACCGAATGCGTCGGCTTGCAAGGCTACGTTTACGATATCGCATGGGCAAACACTGCCAGCAAAAAAGGCGAAATTGTCTTGCAAAAAAATTATTTGGTGCAAGAGATTTTCACTAACCCTAAAAAAATGATGGGCGCTTTTTACGCTTCTAAACTTTTCACACATTACGCTCCAATGCTAGAGCGCGGAGAGATCACGATGCGACCTTGGCTCGAAGTCATCGAAGAATTGCGCGACGATATGCGCGAGCATGGAACAAAAATTCTCTCCGCATACAATGCCGGTTTTGACCTTCGCGTCATTCAGCAAACGCACGAATCACTCGGGCATGATGGCCTCGCGCTCGACCTTGACGGAATTGATCTTCTGGATATCTGGCAATTCGCTTGTGAGACTAAACTAAATTCTGCGACCTACAAAAAATTGGCTCGCGAGCTTGGCTGGATTACACCAAAGAAAAACATCAAGACCGGCGCAGAATTTGCGTTCCGCTTCACGAGCGGTGACTGGGCCTTTATCGAAGAGCACACCGCGCTCTCTGATACTTTGATTGAGGTTGAAATACTCGCGGCTTGCTTTGCAACCAAGAAAAAAATCCCGTATAATATTATCAACGCAGCACCTTGGAGGATCGTCAACAATGGCTAAAAAACTCGCGGGCTTTGCTTTCAAAGCATATTTGATTTATTCGGTGGCAGCGGATATAATCGTCATCTCTGGCATCATCTACTTAATATTCGGAGGCTAAAATGCTGAAAGATCAACAAGCAAGACTTAATCAAATTCTCGACTCACGCGGGCATGGCGGCGTTGCCGTCATTCTCGAAGGGCGAGATACTGCGGGCAAATCGTCAACCATTCGCGAGCTGACGCATTACATGAACCCATCGAAATATTCGGTTCACTTGTCGCGCAAGCCTAGCAAGCGCACGATGAAAAACTGGCTAGGCTATTGGTCCGGCAGAATGCCAGCTTGTAACCAAATCGTTTTTTATGACCGCTCTTGGTATTCTCGCGCGATGGTTCAAAAAATGAATGGCTGGTGCTCTGATAAGCAATATCAGAATTTTCTCGATAACCATAAAGCCTGGGAACAAGCGCAAGGCGTCCGCTTTATTAAATTTTGGCTCAGTATTTCAGAAGAGGAACAGCGAGCGCGAATCGAAAAGCGCAAAAATTCTCCGCTGACCTATTGGAAATTTTCGGAGAACGATCAAAACGCGCTTTCCTATTATGACCGCATGACGCTTTTAAAAGAGCGCGTGATTGATAGCGACTGGCACGTTATTGACTACAACAACAAAAAGGAGGGCATAGCTATGCTCGCACACACACTCGCGGATTTGCTAGAATGAGAGGGCTTGCGGGAGTCCTCGCCGCCATCTATCTCGCGTATTCAATAATCACCGATTTGATAATTTGGGGCGCTGCGCTTTATTACCTCATCACCTCGTTTTTTTAAGCATATTTCATGCCAACTTTAGACCCGCCTCGCGCGGGTCTTTTTTTGCCCCAAACGCAAATGAGAATCATTCTCATTTGGGCGCGCCGACTGCACTATCACTGAAACTAATAATGGGCCGCGGGTACTATCACTCAAACTTATCGGCTTGCTAGAATCAGCGTATGCAAGGAAAACATATTATGTTAAATTGGGGAATCCTTATAAATCAATGACTTAGAGCGAATGACAACGCTGTCATGCGAATATAGCATATTATGGTAAATTACGGGGATTATGTTAAATTAAGAATTTGCGCATATTAGAATATGCAAATATACGCATATCTTAATATTCGAATATTTGAATATGCAAATATTCTCATACTCACAGCGGCGCTCTGCGCCAAAGTG
>Ga0208542_1000141_pt1 | contig 30995 bp, 38 predicted proteins | sample DEB08_DNA_3_FD_185495 | JGI IMG/M metagenome (GOLD analysis project Ga0208542, IMG submission 185495) | Aqueous microbial communities from the Delaware River and Bay under freshwater to marine salinity gradient to study organic matter... | ecosystem: Environmental > Aquatic > Marine > Coastal ... | reverse complement strand
AGAAGCCATTCAGCTCACCCGACTGCACACGACTCCAGAGCTCAGGAGTCAGCTTTACACCGAGCACCCACGAGCCAGAGCGCACAACGTCATCACCGAAGCTCTGGGCATAGGCTTTGTGAGGTTTACCCTCAATGGCTGCTTTGTAGTCTTCCGGTGACGGGTAGGGCTGGATCCAAGACTCGACAACCTTGGCACCATCGGCTGCGCCATTGTGGTCAAGACCTACCACCCGCGACTCGCTCAAGAAGTCGTGCGCGGTCTCTTCGATGACTGCCGGGCTCAGATAGTCGTCATGTGCATCGATGATGTAGGGGTCTAAGACTACACCGTAGACGATGCGCTTTGACTCATCGGCTTTGTAGATGCCGACTCGCTTGCTGGCTTTCTCACGCTCACGCTCACGCTCATAGCGCTCGTTGATGGTGTTGGCCCACTGCTGGCCAGAGTCGCCACCCCACAAGAGCCAAGCAATGCGACCAGCTCCCGGATACCCTGGAGCGCTGCGGTCTCGATTCTTGGGCACCGTCATGTCTTTCTGATGCCTGACGAAGTAATTGACCATCCGCTTGATCGTGCTGATTGAGACCCGCCGACCATTGGCAAGGTCACGAGCTCGAGCAACACCGACGGCAGTGCCACCCCTGCGATGCTCACGACGAAGCTCAAGACCTCGCCGGGCTGCCTCTTGCACGCCTTTCGGTGGCAAGAAGCTGGTCTCAACCTTCTCAATCAGCTCATCGAGGTCACTGATGCGACGCTCAAGAGCCTCGGCGTGCTGCGCTTTCCTGATGGCTGCCGGGTGAGGCAACGATAGGTCTGCCGCTTTACCTAAGACCTCACGGGCTGCGGTACCGAGCGCGATGACCGCAAGCGGCTCATCGTCTTGGTGGTCACCAAGCTCGCCAAGGTCAATCACGTCAACCTGCTCACGCTTAAGCCCTACGGGCTCCAGGTAGCTCTTGGCGAAGCGTTCACCACTTGGGCCACACAAGTGCTTGCCTCGGGCAACATCGAGCCCTGATGGCGTGCTCACGACGAAGAGCAAGCGTTTCTCGGTCTTACTCGAACGTGGATGGCTTGCCGGTAGTAGGTCGTTGTCACCGGTGTACTTGGCACTCTTAGGCTTGCCGGTGCCTAGTAGCTCCAAGAACGCCTTGACGCGCCCAAGAGCCCACTGGTCACGGCTGCCAACGCTTGGGCGATGACTCACCGAGAACGCACCAGCACCACGCCGAAAGACTGCCTTGAGCTGCCCAAGGTCTGCTTGTTTGCCTTCAGCGGTGTAGCGCTCATTGTGCTCATCGCGTAGGTTTTCGAGTGCCTTGACGTTGGCATCACTGAGCTCGATACCACCGCGAGACCCACCGGCAGAGCCCTCGGGGTTGCGAGTTGATCCCGTGCGCCGCTCGCTGGGCTTTGCTGGTGTGCTGGGGTCGTCTTTCTGCTTACCAACGCGAGCGGTTGCGGTTGCCGCTGCAAGCTGCTTGTTGCCGGTGCGCTCCAAGATGGCCTCATAGATGGCGTCCCATGCTGCTGAGTGCTTGCCTGGCCCTGGTTTCTCGATGAGTTCAAGCTCATCGTGTGACTCGACAACCTCAAACTCATACTCAGCCGAAGCGCCCTCGTGTGGCGTGTAGTCGCCAGCCATCAAGCTAGGACCGCCAGCGGTATCCATCCAATGATACCCTTCCGGTGCCTCAATCTTAATCGTTGCCATCGTCTCCCCCTTGGCCATAAAGCCCCTCTAGGTCTTCCATGCCTTCACCCTCTGGTGCCTCTTGTACCCGAGCAGTCTCGCGCTCAACCGGTGGCAAGCCTGCGAACTCTCGTGCGTGGTCTTCAAGTGCATCGTCTGGCGTAACCACACCAGCACCGACGAGAGACGCGATGCCACTTGCGAACTCTGAAAGCTCTGGCAGCTCGACGTCTTCATACTTGAGGCTTGGGCAGTACTCGTATGGGATACCGTTTAGCTCTAAGAGCTGCGGGATTGCGTGCGCGTTGAATTGAGACGCAATCGAGTCGAGGTAGGTTCCAAGTGACTGAGCAAAGAGCGAGGTCTTGTTGCTCACAAGTGAGTAGGAGCCATGACCATCGAGCCCAGTGATTAGAAACTCAGCCATGACTGAGATTAGAATGCGCGACTCATAACGCTTGATGATTTCGTTGACATCGATGGGACGCCGACCACCAGCGCTCAAGAGCTTGAGCCTGAAGCCTGATGGCGTGCCATCGCTCAAGGTCTCAGAAGGGATCACCAGACCCTCATATTCATCACGGCCAACACGTTGAATCATGTCCTTCATCGATGCCAGCACGCTCTTCTCTGCTGCGCTTGCATTGCTTGAGAGCATCTGAAGCGGGACTTCCATGCAAGGCAAGCCAGCAAGGTCGCGGCTCACGCCGATGGCTTCATAAGTCGCGATCTTCTTCTTGTAGTAGTAACTGATGTACGCATTACGAAGCACCGAGCGACCTTCTGGGTTGTTCTTGTGCGCTTCGGTTCTGAAGAGCAAGAACTTATCTGCCGGGATGTATCGCCGGTTGTAGTTAGGTGGCGCGACCTGGATGACACCGCGCACCGCACCATCGTCTTGGTCAAGGTCCCACTTCTCGATTGACTCTTGCGAGCGTATTGGGAAACCTCTGAAGCCGATGCGGTTGTCATCGAACTTGGAGCGATAGAGCTTCGACTCGTGCCTTGGCCCTTTGCGAAGTTTGTATGTGATTTCATGCACTGAGAAGCCAAAGACCAAGAAGCTCAAGATCTCGCTGATTGTGTCGGTCCAGGTTCGATCAAGGTCTTCAAAGAGCGCACCCTCCACGAACTCAGCCACCGCACGCGCCTCATCGTTGTCGGCACCTGGCTCAACCGTCCAATCGACCTGTCGCACGAGCGTTTTGATGGCGTACAGGAACGCACCCACGATGGCGTCATTTTCGGCCATCTCGCGGAACATCCGCCGCCCTTTGGGGTTCTTGAGGTCATTAAGAAACTCTTCAGTGATCTCACCGCCCATCGATTTGAGACCGGTCTGACCATAGAGCTCAAAAATGTCTATCGGGTTCTCGTGTTCATTATCGTCACTCATACCAACTTCCCTTCTGCTTTAAGCTGGCGGATTCTCGCCCTGCTTGGTCTTCTAATCGTACACCTACAATTGGCGATGTGCTTGATGCCTGCGCCTCTGCTGTTATCACCTGGCCATCGCATCTCTGAGCCATCGGGCAAAGTGAAATAATCGCCAAGGCGTCTCACGTCTCGATTGAGTTCCTGATGACCACGACCACCATCGGTGAGCGATGATGACCACTCGACGTACTCAACACCACTCGCCTCGAGCGCTTTGAGATTGCCTTGATTCTGCGCTTGCATCATCTCAGTACGTGCGATGAGCGATGAACGGCCCCAAACATTGCGCACGATAGCAGGTCCACGCTCCAGCGGTTGCAGAGCGACCTTGGTGGGCTTCTGCCCTGGTGCCAAGACCTCCGCATCATCGAGATAGGTTGAGAACCTAATGCGCCGCGCAAGCTCACTCGATGTGATGCCGGGCTCCTCAGTCATCCACCGACCAATCTGGTTTCCCATATTGCGCTGGAACTCTTCGCGCACTTGCTCAACCAAGCCAGTCGCCAGCACCGTCTTCTCACGCAAGAACTCTTCTTGGAAAGTTGGTGGTATGATGAACTTTTGACCGGCACCCATCGAGCGGTTGCCAGCGTCTTGGACCTCGCGCAAGCCGCCAGTCTGAAGGATTGCGACCAGTGCGTTGATTGCTCGCTGCTCTGCGGTCTCGATGGTCTTTTTGACCACTGCACGCACAAGCCTCACCTCTTCATCGACGAGCTCTTTGAGGTATCGGTCAAGCACTGCCTTAATCTGGCCAGCCATCGCCTTGGAGCGTGCCTCAGCTTGCCTCGCTCCCGGTCCTGCCCTCGTGCCTCTGAAACTCGGCTCTGGTGTTCTCATAACCATACTTGTGCGCCTCTGCTACCATCGCTCGGGTTAATCGAGATGATTGGCATCGTGGACTCATCAAGCTCAGTCACCGCCCACACCAGAGCGTCAAGACGGTCAGGTGACTCGCGTGTCATCGATGGGACATAGTTGCAGAGCTGATCTTCAAGCCGCTCGAAAATCCCAACATGATGGACTCGTGCTTGTTCGTATCGTGCGCCAACGGGCTCAGCTCGAGCTTGCTTACCTCGCGATGCGTGAACGCTCTTGATTGCGACGGTGGGGTTGATGCCCTCGATGATGGTGCGCCAAGTGTCACCGCCCTGGTTTGCCTCGACTACGATGCGGTCAGCCTTGAAATCATTGTAGGCTTCGATAGCTCTGCGACAGACCTTCTCGGGCGTGCCCTTAAAGCTAAGGTCAGCCAGTACGTAGAAGTCACGGCCAGCCATACCCACAACCACGATGCCACTCTCATCGCTGCCTTCTTTGCTGGTGGTCGCGGGGTCGATGGCGACCACGATGCGCTGCATTGATGGCGCATCTTTGCAGCGGTTCTCTTCGATGTCTCGACGTGCGAAGAGAGCACCGGGCAGCTCGCTCAAGAGCTCACCCTCGAGCTCTTGTCTTCCGAGCGTACTACCTGCATACCGGTCATGTATTGCAGCGATGAAGGACGCCGCCAGGTTGTGCACGTTGTCGCTCGTGCGCCCTCGCGTCACGTGCGTGTCATCGGCATCGGCTAGACGCTTGAGAGCGGTGAGCGGTCTTGGTGTAGTGGTGACGATGGTGCGGGGGTTGTCACCGAGTCGCATACCGAATTGAAGTTGGTCCCAAGAATCCCACCGCTGCCAGGCTGCAAGCTCGTCAGCCCACGCAAGATCATGCTGCGGCCCTCGGAGCTGGTCAGGCTTGTCGGCGCTGTAGGTCGAAGCAACTGCGCCATTGGGCCAGGTGAGTCGCCGCTTGCTGGGCTCATACTCCGGGCGGAAGTCATCCGGCGAGCACGCTAGGATTCCGCTCTGACCTTCCACCATGACATCACGGCAGTCGGCAGCGGTACGACCTACGAGCGCGACGCGTTTAGCTCTGCCTTGACGCACTTCGTCAATCACGAACTCGGAGCCGCACCGCGTCTTGCCGAAACCTCGACCAGCCATGAGCAACCAAGTCCTCCACGCGGTATTGGGCGCGAGCTGCTCCGGCCTGGCTGTAAAGCGCCAGTCGCTCATTAAGAGCGCGATCTCGTCATCGCTAAACTCACCAAGGATCTTAGTCCTCTTCGCTTCGCTCTGCGATGCTAGCCAATCGAGCCAAGAGCTGCTCACGGGCATCAGTTGTTTCCTGTTTAATTGGGCCACCATCGGGACCGCTGAGTTCTTGTTTGACTGTTTGCGTCATACCTCGACGCCGCTCGAGCTTCCAAGCCGCTGCTTGCCAAGTGCCGTTTCGGGCTGCTTCCTCGATGACCGCCAGCCAATTGGAAGTTGCTTCGCCCTCAACCTCTTTAATGCGCTGTTTAAATTCCATCAAACGGCCTGAGCGCTTCGTTTTGCCTTCGTCTGCCTCAATCATCCAACCGTAAAAAAGCGACTCTGAGATGCCCGCGCAGCCGCACGCGTCCTTGATAGGGCAGCCGACTCGGATAGCATCAAGAAACCGTCGCTCCATCTCTTCGGTGAGCTCTTTGTGCTTCCTGCCTGGTCCCTTCTTTTTCTCAGCCATCAAAGCACCTCCACAATCGGCTCACGCGGTTTCCCGTCTTTGTACACCCAGACCTCTTTACTGACTAGCTCACCGCACTGAAAGGCTCTGAGCCGCGCCATCTCCGCCGAGCCTGGCCGTCGATTGCACTTCACTTGCACCAGCCGCGTATCCTCGGCACCGATCGCGATGATGTCCCACTCACCGAGTGACGCCGCTGCGCGAGTGCATCGATAGCCAAGCGCCTCGAGCTGCTTCATGCACCGGTGCTCGGCTCGTGTCCCTTTGGCTTTGCAATTCTTGACCGCCATCAGTCAGCCTCCACGTCAAACGCACCATGAAGGGCCGCGACCTCTTGAGGGATGTACATCTGCACCTCGGTCGATGGTCCCCACAATTGACGCAGAGAGTCATAAGCATCTTCGAGACTATCATGCAGAGCCGACACCGTGCGCCAGTGATGCCCTGGCCCTGGTCGGTACTCGAGCACCAGCCACGGCTTACGCTTTGTCCCTCCGAGCATAGCTCCCCCTTATGCTCAATCCTGCCTTCCGGTTCCGCCGTGGTCAACGCCATCAGTCATTGATGCGAACTAAGTATGACGTTGACCGGTCGGCGAACTCCGACGGCACCAGCATCGCATACTTCGCACCATCAACGCCAGCGGTGCTTACAATTCTTTCATTGGCTCGAATCGATAGAGCGCCCAAAGCTCGGTGCCGTCCTTGGCCTCACCGGCGAGCTCAAAGCTGATTGAATCGTGATCGTTCACAATCTGGGCAAACTCCCACCGACGGTAGAGCCCTGGTATTCTCCGCCACTGGCTCAAGTCCATTGGACCAGCATTGCGGAAGGGATCATCTTTGCTCTTGAGTAAATCTTTGATTGGCATCTCTTCACCTCCTATTAACTAAACGCGGATTTCATCTCTCAAGTGGGACACCACACGGATAAAAAGCACCCCGAAACGGGGTTAGTTTTATCCACAAAAAGTACCCCGGTACACGCCGGTACATATTCACCCCCCCCTATAGGGGGGGGGGTGAAAAATGTACCGAGCGGATTTTGACCGGCATCTTGGTACATACCTTGGTACATTTTGGTACATGCGATGTCATAAACTCTTGATTTTGTTGATGTACTCAAAATGTACCTAAAATGTACCTCTTTTGGATTGTCTGACAATTTAGGTACATTTTGACCCTAATTTTTGGGGGTCTGGTACATGCCCAAAATGTACCGGATTGTCTGACAATTACGCGTCGCGTTACCTGCTCTGACGCATCATCTGAAGCACTGAAGACCAAGCGTCATCGATGACTGAGTAGCCGTTGGTGTTGTACTTGATGAGCTCTAAATCGATTAAGACGTTGAGCAGTCTTCCACTAACGCTCGGCTTCATCTCTTGATTGACGTTGCGCTCTGAGAGCCCTTCGACATCAATGAGCCACTGGCGAAGCTGCTTCTGAGAAAGCCAAGGCTTGCCATCGGCATCAAGCGGGCACGAGTTATCGAACCAAGCTCGAGCGAAGCGGTCTTTCCTGGTGATGAGTTTGTCATCAACTTTCTCCGCCGGTGTCACCGACTCGACCACCGCCGACCGCACTGGCTCACCCTCATCGTCTCGCCAGCCAGGGATCTCGATGGTTCTCAGCTCGCACTGGTGACTCATCGCCAGCTCTGCGTCTTTGCTCTTACGCTGCACGATCTCGATCGGCTTATCACCTTTGGCGGGCACCACGCTCACCTCGATGTCTAGCGCTCCACGCCAAGCGCTCGAGCCTCGAGCTCGATGCTGAGCGTCATCACTCACGCCGGTGTGATGCACCAAGAGCACCGAGCACTGGAAGCTCTGCATCAAGTTCGCGCACGCATCGAGCATCCCTTTAGCGTCTTGGGCTGAGTTCTCATCGCCAAGCAGGAAACGGTGCAAGGTATCGACAACGATGAGCTTGGGCTGCTCTGGTAGCCCTCGCAGAGCTTCCGAGACCCGCTGGTAGCCTATGTCCGTGTTAAGGTCACAGCCGCTCTTTGAGACCCAAAGATTAGTGCTCTTCACCCGGTGGTGATGCTTCCAAGCTGCAACCCTACCGCGCAGACCGTGATGCCCTTCACCAGCGAGGTAGACCACCGTGCCAGGCTTTACCCGATGCCCACGCCAGTCACTAAGACCGCCCGCGATACGAAGCGCCCAATCCAAAACAATGAAGGTCTTACCGCCACCGCTTGGCCCGTGGACCATCATCAACGCATCTTCTTGAATCCACCGCTTGATGAGCCATGAGATAGGAGCTGGCTGCGAGCAGAACTCATCACCAGGCACAAGCCAATCACTTTGCTCTGGTGTCAGCACTGCCATCAAGTCATGGCCCGCGTTGTGATAGTCATTGGCATCGCCGGGCTCTGGTGGCATCACGACTTGAGCACCGTGCTTCGCAGCCGCCTCGTGAGCCTTGGCGAGACCTACGCCGCCGTGGTCATTGTCTGCGACGATAACAAGCCGCTGAGCCTGACCATAGAACTCGCGAAGGTGACCGGTTACGCTTGGCAGATTGCTCGCAGAGAAAGCCACCACGACCATCTGGTCAGTGACCTCGCGCACCGTTGCACCAGTCGCAAAGCCCTCGACGATGTAGATGGTATCGGTCGGCATCCCTATCGTGAAATAGCAACCACCGACTCGCCCGCCCTGGTGATAGAGTTTGCCACCACTGCCGTCGATGTATTGCAGTGAGTTGAGCTGATAGCTCTCATCATAGAGCGGCACCATGAGCCGACCATCTTGCGAGATGCGCACACCGTGAGCTCTCACCCGCTTTCGCGTGAGATATGGGTGATCATCACTGGCGGTCTGGGCTTGCTCCCATAGCCGCGTGACCTCTTGCTTGGTGCTCTCACGTTGACGCTCGATGTCTTGCCGCCGGATGGCTTTGGCTTTCTCGATGGTCGCTTTGCTCCGAGCTATTTCTTGCGGTGTCAGCTCGCGCCCGATGCTTGCCCGCCAATCCTGCTTGAGGTCACGACGCCAGCATCCAAACGCACCGCCCGGTATGTCGTCACCATGGGCGACGTACCAGCCAGTACGCCCGCCTTTCTCATCGCAGTCGAAGCGATGGAGCAGACCGTCAAGCTCGATGATGTCTGGTGGCTTGAGCCCTGCTTTCTCAATTGCCTGTTTTAGTTGCTTGTCTGGTGGCTCAACCGGTCGCGCTTCCGCGTTGAATTTTCCACCGAAAATCTCTATTAAGTCACTCATTAGTTCCCTCCCCGATAGCGTGCCCAGAGTCGCTCCTGGGTACGCTGTCAATCACTCTGCAATCTTCCCGAACTCTTCCCAATCCGCAAACCGCTGAACACGCGCAAACATCGTGCCCTTGGATTGGTAGAGATTCACTTCGAACTCATGCCCGAACTCGCAGTGAAAGCGAAGCTTCACCGATGCCCGGCCATCGCTCGGCGAATCAGTATGCTCTTCGACTTTCATGAGATGCAAGTTATGACAGCCACACACTGGGCAATCTAGACCCGTGGCCTCATCAGAGCCAACATAGGCATCGCTGATCATATCCCCAAAATCATAATATCTTGCCGGTCTCTCAAGCGTATTCAGACCGCGCACGATTAACGTGCGTATGAGTTCTGAGCGCGATGCACCTTTGCAATCTGCCGGAAGATAGCTCTTCGATTCATCAATATCTTTTAAAAGCTCATCATCGAGGCTAAATCCAACTATTGGTTTTCCCATGGTTTTTTCTCCTTAAGTACTTTTCTTTAAAAAAAAGAGTCTGTTTCTTTTAAACATATAGGCCAACATCTTGTAAAGATCTAGGGAATTGTTTTAAAACATAACTGTCGCAGCGACGCGGCACGAAACAAAGGAAACAAGAAATGAGCAACCTAATCGACATCACCACCGCAAACCTCGACGAACTACTTGGCGCAATCACCATCGACGCCGCTGACGTTGCTGAGGCACTCAATGACGCGGGCATCGCTGCAAAGGTTGTTTGGGCTTACGGTGACGATGGCCGCGTTGATGCTTCAGGCATCACCATCATCGTCCAGAACGGCACCGCCTCAGTTGCTAAGGTATCCAAGTCAAAGGTTGGTCACGGTGCAGCTCGCCTCGTATCTCACGCGCTCTACCCTGCGCCAGTGGCCAACGCATCAGTCGAAGCAATTGAAGCAGTGCTCGCAGCTCTCTAATCAATAACCGCCCGCCCGGAGCGTATCCGGGCACCGCTCACGATACGAGCATGAAACAAGAGGAAACAATGCAAGCAACTATTCAATTGGTCCACCGTGACCACACCATCAAAGCAGAGCCCCAAGCCACCGACCCCGATGGTGGTGGCTTTTGGAAGGTATCAATCGAGGAACCTGGTGGCCGCTGTGTCTATTGGGACGTCGAAATAATCACGAGCATTGAGGTCATTGGCAAATTCTTGTCAGACCTTTGTGCGAGGGTTGACGCGCTTGAAGAGCGCACAAGTGAAAACAAAGAAAGGGATTAAAGCAATGGTTAAAATCACAAGAACAAGTGACACCAGTCACCAGCATCTCAAAGTGCTGACCTACGGTGCAGCAGGCTCAGGCAAGACAACGCTCTGCGCCACTGCCAAAGACTGCATCATCATAAGCGCCGAGAGCGGGCTCTTGAGCCTGCGAGGCTATGACCTACCGGTGATTGAGGTCACCAGCTTGGTGGAAGTCCAAGAGGCTTATAAGTACCTCACCGAGAGCGATGAGGCTAAGGGCTACCGGTGGGTTTGCATCGACTCTCTCAGCGAGATCGCTGAGGTCGTGCTTGCTGCCGAGAAGAAGGCAAGCAAGGACCCGCGCAAAGCATATGGCGAGCTGCAAGACCGCATGGCTCAGCTCATCAGAGCTTTTCGGGACTTGCCACGCAATGTCTTCATGACTGCCAAAGCTGAGCATATCCAAGACGAGAGCGGTGCGATGCTCTGGACACCAACCATGCCAGGCAAGAAGCTCGGTCAGAGCCTGCCATACTTCTTTGATGAGGTCTTTGCGATGCGAGTCAAAGAGGTGGACGGTGAGACCAAGCGAGCGCTTCAGACTGCCACTGATGGCATCTGGACCGCTAAAGATAGAAGCGGCGCTCTGGCGCAATTTGAAGAACCAAACCTAGAAGCAATCTATAACAAAATCATCGGATAAGGGAGATCACTACAATGGCAACAATCAACTTCAACGCAAACAACTATGACTTTAGCACCGAGGACCGCCCAGCTTATGAGCCACTGCCTGAGGGCTATTACAACGTGATCGCCATCGAGTCAGAGATTCGAGAGACAAAAGCGGGCACTGGTAGTTACCTCCAGTTCAAGTTTGAGGTCCTCGATGGCCAGCATAAAGGTCGGTACATCTGGGACCGCTTCAACTTGCGCAACCCGAACCCTAAAGCGGTCGAGATTGCACAAGAGAACCTCGCCCGGTTTTGCCAGTCGGCTGGACTCAAGAGCATCAGCGACTCTTTTGAGCTGCATCACCGCCCGGTCAAGGTAAAGGTCGCGCACCGTGAGTGGAATGGTCAGACTCAAACTGAGATCAAGGGCTATCGCAAAGCTGACCTTGGGAATTCATTCCAAGCACCGCCAAGCAATGACGTCCCTTTCTGACAATCAAATAATCGCGCTGGCCCGGTCTGCTCCGGTGGTCTCGGGCTGGCGCTTTTTCTTAGACATCTTCAATCTTCTATTTTGGGATCTAATGATGAGAAACAAACGCAATGAAGATCTAATCTACTTTGGCGCACTTCAGAGACTAGCAGTTGATTTCGAGTGCTTGAGAGTGAGCGTTGAAGTCAGAGCGAGAAACAATCGCCCGGAGTACATCATGAAAGGCACACCGCTCAAGAGCTGGTATACGTACGACCTAAGAATCGGTGATGATACTTGGAGCGGCAGAGACCTCAACGAACTGATAGAACAAGCCTACGCACACCACGGCAAACCTAACCCTAAAATCGGAGAGCTCTACAATGCGAACCACGCTTCAAATACTTGATGACAAACTAGAGCGCGAGCAGGACACCAGCCACCGCCCACACCTTGGAGCCTCGAGCATCGGTGGCGAGTGCGAGCGTAAAACCTGGTACTCTTTTCGCTGGGCTCTGGAGCCTGACTTCACCGCTGACGTGCTGCGCAAGTTTCGCGATGGTCACGAGAGTGAAGAGCTCATTGCTCGTGAGCTTGAGCAAGTTGTTGAGCTCATGGGTCGCCAAGCACGTTTTCAGGATGGGCATTTTGGCGGCTCAGTTGATGGCATCATTAGAAGCGGGCTCATCGAGGCACCAGACACGCCGCATATCTGGGAGCATAAAGCAATCAGTGACAAGCGCTTTGACGAGCTGCATCGATTGCGTGAGCGTCACGCTCTGCTTGATGATGAGGGCTCGGTGCTTCTCAAATGGATGCCGACATATTACGCGCAAGCTCAGATTTACATGTACAAGCTTAAAATCGATTGGCACTACATGACCGTTGCATCGGCGGGCTCTCGTCGCCTGCTGAGTCTCCGCACTCCTCTCGATGAGTTCTATGCTCGAGAGATTGAAGACAAAGCGCACCGCATCATCAAGTCACTTGAAGCACCGCGCAAGGTCTCGCCCGACTTCGACTTTTGGCTTTGCCGCTTCTGCGACTACGCCGGGCTCTGTCATGGCAATAACCAGCCTGACAAGTCATGCCGCTCTTGTCGCTATGCTGAAGCGCTCAGCGATGGTCGCTGGCGCTGCATGTTCTTTGAGAGTGAGCTTGATGATGAGAAGCAGAAACGCGGTTGCGAAGAACATCGCCGATTTTTAGACGGTGGCACTGTTCTCGACTAAGCTATAGAAAACACCACCAAGGGGGGAACAATGGACGGACTAGACTTATTACTCATCGCGATGCTTTTGGGCTTTGGCTTCGTTGTTGCCATCGCTGGCATGATCTTCGAGTACGCACTTGAGAAACGAGAGCAACGCGCTCTGCATCGGCACGTATGGGGCAACGTTGTCGATCTCAAGTCATGGCGAGACTCGCGCAAGCGGGCTTCAGGCATTCGGCGGTGATGCGTGAGCTGGCTCTTTTCGCGGGCGCTGGTGGCGGAATACTCGGAGGCAAGCTGCTCGGATGGCGCACAGTGTGCGCTGTTGAGTGCGACCCCTACGCCGCCAGCGTCTTGGTTGCCCGACAAAACGACGGAACCCTTGACCCTTTCCCGATCTGGGATGACGTGCGAACGTTTGACGGTAGACCGTGGCAAGGCATTGTTGACGTCGTTTCGGGCGGCTTTCCTTGCCAAGACATCAGCATCGCCGGAAAAGGCGCAGGCATCGACGGAGAGCGAAGCGGGCTCTGGTCAGAGATGGCTCGAATCGTCGGCGAGGTACGACCTCGATGCGTGTTCGTGGAGAACTCACCGAACCTTATTCGACGAGGTCTTGCCAGAGTCCTCGGTGACCTTGCCGCTCTCGGGTATGATGCGCGATGGCGTCGTCTATCAGCCTTGGAGCTTGGAGCGCCTCACCGAAGAGATCGACTCTGGCTCGTTGCTACCAACACCAACCGCGACTCAATATGGCACGACGAACAACGGCAAGCGGTCAGACGGCACGACCTTCGCGACTGCGGGCACGCCAAGCCTAAGCACTCTGGCGGGTGGGCCACTGAGCCCAAGTTGGATCGAGTGGCTCATGGGGTGGCCAATCGGATGGACCGACTGCGATGCCTTGGAAACGGACAAGTTCCAGCGGTGGCAGCAAAAGCATGGGAATTACTAACGCGATAGACTACTCCCCCGACCAGCGTGGTTAATGAGTGCCACGTTGTAAATGGGTGGTCTATCGGCTCGGAGAGGCGCGCACCTCTCCGGGCACTGGGGGGAACAATGCGCAAAGAAGACCTAAAAGCCCGCGCGGCTTTTCAATATCGAGAGAAGAAAAAAGAGTTGGCGATGTCGATGCGTCGAGTCAAAGCGTGGATCATTAAACATGCGGATGATGCGGATCGAGTCGCAGACTTGAAAGACTATCTGCAACGCTTGGAGCTTGAAGATCTATTCTGGACCAAGCACCGCAAGAACAAGAAGGGCTAGAGTCTCACACCGGCATCTAGAAGCCCCACAATGCGCCTCTCTTCGACTCTAAACGCTACCTCAGCACGTAACGCATCCAAGTCTAAAAGACGCCCTGGGCACTGCTTGGCGGGGTCTGATGAGCTACCTGGCAGCTCGGTGTGACCGTGTATCGTGAGCCCATAGCTCGAGAGCTCAATACAGAGCTCGATCAAGCTCAACCACTGCTCTTCGGTGGGCTCGTGCTTTGTGAAGTCGCCAATCAACGCGACGCTCACGCTCTCACTGTTCCATCGTTTAGCGTGCGGTCCGGTGTCTTTGAGCGTCAAGCACTGGTCGATGCTGCCATCAACTCGAATGATGAAAGTATAGGGCATCTGGCCGCCGGTGTATGAGCCCGCCGCGTATTTGCTGGTATCTCTGAAAGCTCGAGCAATCTCGACGCCGGTGCTGCCTAGCTCTTTGCCAATCTTGTGAACGACGACCTTCTTGAGTTTCACCAGCTCACGCTCTCGCGGTTTACCATCATCGCACTCGTTGATGCGGTCAAAGATCACCATTGGATTCTCACTCCGGCCAGAGCGGTCCAGTCGTCTGGGCTCGCGATGGAGCCTTGCGCGATGAGCGAGACCGCATCGTTGATTCTTGCAGCACTGTCAAGAACGCCCCGCACGCCATCAGGCCCAGCACTGAGCCCAAGGTTGATATGACCGCCAGGCTTTTGCGGAACCTTTGCCAACGCACTGGTCACTCTGCTTGTGAGCTGGCTTGCTGCTTTCCCGCTGCTGACTCAACAGCAGAAGCACCAGCAAGAGCCGCTTTGACTTTAGCACGTGATGAAGCATAGGCGCTTGGAGCGATAGCCGCCAAGATCAAGCCGATAATCGAGATCCACTGGTTATCAGAACCAAAGACGGTCTCAAGCACTGGCATCAAGACACCAGCCAGAGTCGCGCACGCGGTGAGTAGAAACTCACTCGACTTCAATCCATTGGTTCGCCCTTTAATGTCTGCCATAGTTCTCTCCCTAGCTGTCAGATTTGCCTTTGATCCAACCTTCAATCGATCCGAAAGATATCCTGAACTCCTCGCGCGTCTTCATGAGTTCCTTGTGGTAACGTTGAACATCTGACTTCATGTCTTTTAGAGAATCGCGCACATCTTCGATCTTGGACTCAACCACGGTCAACCGCTTGTCGATATCGTCAACTTGAGACTGAGCCTTTTTGATGTTGTCGTAGACGGTGCCGCCATTGCGCTTTTCGCTCCACTTCTCAACCGCTGCAGAGACCTTATTGAGGAATAGGACCACAGCCCCCACCATTGCTGCCGTTGATGCCTGATCAATTGCGTCCATTACGGCGCATCATCCGGTGGCGTGATGTTGCCTGCCCATTCAGCCGCTTCCGGCTGTGTATAGATAGTCCAACCAGTCGCTCGGAATTGGTCCAGGTCACCACCAGCCATGAGCGTCGGCGAGTTGCATTTCCATATCGTATGGACGCCATCGCTGGCACCGAGAGCGCAGTTGGCTCGGTTGAACTCTGCCGAGGTTCGGTACGTTGGATGCACCATCACCGGCGGTCCTTCTGGGTCCGGGTAGGTAGGGTAGTCAAAACGCGACACAGCGGACGGCAGGTCCGTATCCAGATCGCCGACCGGCACTAATAGATAAATCCAGGTTCCACTACTCATTGTCTAGTCCCCTTATGAGACGGTAGTCTGCATTGTAGATTTGCTTTATTTCGTTTTCGGATAGTTGAAAGGCGTAGATTCTAGGGCAAGCAAGAGGCCCTTTTAAGCCATAATCAAACCCGGATTTGCTTGAGTTCATCCAGCCGATATAGGTTAAAGATTCTGGAAAGGTTGTACCAATTGCACTTGTTGCAGTACCCGCCGCCACGCCGTCCAAATAAAGCCTTACTGTTGGATTAGGGCTCGTTGTAACATCCAGAACCATGGCGTAATGATGCCAGTCGTTGTCGCTGATTGTCGCCGTGCTGGTCGCAGTTATCGCGCCATATAATCCGCGAAACGAGTTCCCATTTAATGCCTCAAGGACGAATCGATTAGAGGTGCCGGTGTCACCAGAAGTAACTAGGGTTCCATTATTCGCGCTAGTCGTGTCCTGCTTTTGGTTTCTGTACCAGACCGAGACAGCGTGCCCGTCTGTAAGGCTAGGGGCTAAACCCGCACCTTCGGGAATCTCGGTTCGTACGCCTTGTGCCGGGGGATCATTAAAGCAATTTAAAACACTCACACCCTTACGCTTCATCGAGAAGTCGCCGACAATAGTCGAGCCGCTGGCGTTTTCGGGGAATGATGCGGCAATAATTGTCCCCGAACCCGTTTGTACCGCATCCGCGCCGTTGCCGCTATAATCCTTAAACGTGGTAAGGTCGTCAGCTTTCCACCAACCCTTTAGGTTTGACGATTGAACCGTTGATACGTCCATACCTTGAACGCCTGAGTTATAGAGCGCCGCCACGTCTGAAGTATCAAGTTCAGCATCCCAAAAGGCTACATCATTGATAAAGCCGTTTGCTGTATAACCTTGGCCGTCTGATGCAGGATACAAGGAACCGGTCGAAATGTTTGTAACTGGTGCCACCGCTGGTGATGATGCCTCAACACCATTGACCCAACACCTCCAGTAAGGAGAGGAGCTTTTAGTTGTGACGACTATGTGGTTCCACTCACCTTCGTTGATATTTAATCCGCTATCATACTCAGTGCCTTTCCACATCGTAACGTCGCCTGACCCGTTTATCCTTATATTGAGACTATCGGTTGCAGTGCTGACTTGGCCCATTGAGACGATGTAGCTATTTCTCGATGAATCACCCCAAAGAATCCAGCCTGATAAAGTTGCGGTTGTCCCTGGGGCTGTAACGGTGGCAACATACTCTTGAGCGCCTGCGCCTTGGAAGAAAACCCGCGTCGCACTCTGCTGTAATCCCAATTGCGGACACGGCACGGGTTGAGCGAAGGCCATTACCGGTGACCCACCATACTCACCGTTCACACCTTCAACGCCTTGGTCAATCTCATAACGGCCACCCATGCCGCCGGTGTCATTGTATGCACAAAGTGGGTAATGACGCCGTAGGTTACTAGCGCTCACACCGGTAGGGATTACCATTTCGGGATTGTGGTATAGCTCGCGGACTTGGGCTTGTGTTAGCTCTACGTTGAAGATCTTAAAGTTGGAAATTTGACCATTAAAGATTTGGAGCGGCGCATTGTTTCGCCCGCCGATTATAAAGTTGTTTCCGTTTGCTGATGTAACGGCTGCCGAAGTTGTCGTAAACAGCTCTCCGTTGATGTATAATTTCGAGACTCCGATCGTTGAATCAGCTACGCCGCAAATGAAAGACCATTGACCGACTGGTGTTTTTGAGGCTGGGACTTGTATGCTCGCACCTGACCCGTCAAAAGCTATCGTGTTTGAAAAATACAAAAACTGATGATTGCATTCTTTTCGATCTGTGCCGCCTATTAACGCGCGGTTTTGGTAAACAAATACAGTGGTTGACGTGGTGTCAGGGTTTAACCAAAAGCTGAAAGTCGTTTGATCTGACCGGGTTGTGTAGTTCTTATCAACCCCGGTTCCCATATCCAGGAAGTCAGTCGAGCCATCAAAATCCACCGCTCTCCCCGTATACACTCGCGCCATTGCCGCGCCGCGTGCCAAGTCGAGACCGCGTGGGAGTTGGGGTTTCTTGACGCCGTAGACCGTGGTCGTGGTACCGCGATCTTCAACCGTTGTCGCATTGCCGGTAGACTCGGTTGTACCGCTGAATAGCTCAAAGTAGAATTGCGGGGTGACGATTGTGGACGCGACGGCATAGTTAGGCGCTCGCATCAATTGCCGCACTTCGTCTTGTGTTAAAACGCCATCGTACCAAATTTGATTGGCCATAAGGCCGCCATAGGGCAAGGTCACCGGCGTCCCTGGTGAGGCGTTTTGAAACGATGCAATCCCGGCTTCACTTATATTTGTCAAAGAAGGCAGGACAATCGCGACACTGGGTTGTGTGATTGTAAGCTCAACGCCGTTTACATAAGCCTTAACCGTAAGCCCATCCTGCGACAATGTAAACGCGATATGGTTCCATTGCTTCGGGGTCAGTGTGCCGCCAGTCGTCTGGTGTGCTGTCGATGTAGCCTTCTGATAAAAGTTCAAATAAGTTCCACTGCTAGGAAACCCCCAGGCAAGAGTAGTCCCTGCGAAACCCGCATAGTTGTAAACCTGAGTACCGTCTACCCAATACCATCCAGCGACACTAAAGCCATTGACGAAAGTATGGTCGCCATCAAATTGAAGCCCGTTTGTTCCGACGTATTCTACCGACCCGTCACCTACAAAAGCAGGCTCACTCCGAAAACCTACATCCGCCGTCAATCCGCGCTTGGGATAGCTCCTGGCTATGTCCTTTGGTGGTGCCATTACTGCATGTCCAAGCCGAGCACGTGGCCGTAAATCTGGTCAGAGCCATCGTTAGTAATGTCGAACGCAATGCGGTCAATATCGCCTACACCGGTGCTGAGAGTCGGTGCGATGCCAGAATCGAACTTGGTGCTGGTAAAGGTCACGGTGTACGAGCCAGAGCCGCCCTGCACAAAGTCAACGACGACGCTCTTGCCTTCACCGCTGGCTGGTCCGTTAGTGAACGCCAGAGAAGTGACGTTGCCGGTCAAGGTTAGCTCTTGGTAGTAGCCGTTGGTGAAGTCGATAGTCAGGGCACCAGAGACGCTACCTTCTTGGTAGAACGTACCTTCGCCCATCTGGCCGCCAGCGGCAGCCGCCGGAATTCTTACAACGTTTGGCATAACGCGCTCCCTTAGTAGCCGATGATCTCAGCCTTGACGACTGAGCTAGTTACCGCTGACGGGGTAAACTTCAACACCGCTTTAGGCACTCGATAATCAACATAAATCACCGTGAGATCATTGGCTGTAACCGCTGCTGTACCAAGCAGACGGTCAGTGTCATCTTGGTCAGCATAGTAGAGCGACATTGTCCCCGCGACGCTCGCTGAGTGAAGATAGGCAACTGCGCCTCGCTTACTGTGTGATGTTGACTCAAGAGAAAGAAGCTCAACCTCGTCGGTAGAGCTCGTGGTGACTTGGGTGGTCTTGCCGCGTGGTTGCGCCATAATGTCCTCCAGTTGCTTGCTGTTATTTCGACTGGTTGCACCGAGCTGGATTCGGCAACCATTATCTAGAGCGCTACGATCAAGGCTGCTCCGACGGGGGGATCAAACCGTCATCGACGCTCACCTTAATCGTAGCACAAAAGATCCCCCTGTCTATGCATCACCGAAGCAATTTCGCCCCGAATGTTGCGCCGATTGCTCTGATCTTGCTGGAGCCCTTAAAGCCCCCGCCGCTTGTGTCGTTGATCTCAATGTGAAAAGTATCACCCGCCTCAAGAGGTAGAATGATATCAAGCACCGATTGAGTTGCCTGGTCTGCTGAGCCATGGTGCTGCGTGTCTACATCACCGAAGCGATAAGCAAGCGAGCCATTGACCTCAAGATCAACGTGATAGGTATCCGCCGAGCCCCCGGTGAAGAAACCAACAGCCGCCACGATGTGATAATCACCAGAAACCGGAGCTGTCGCGATGCCCGTGCTATTGTTATACCAAGAGCCACGATCAATGATCTCAGTGTCAAAGACAATCGTGCGGGTGGTGCCTGGTGAGGTCACTGTGATGTCACTTGATGCTTTTGCGGAGAACATCGGCGAGCCAATTTCCATCTTTACATCGTCCACGAAAGTCGTTGTTGACGCACCCGTGCGAGCAATAAAGACACGAGCAAAGCGAGCATTGGTTGGCGCTGCGATTGCTCCACCAATGCGCAACCAACTCGTTGTGAGTGCTTTGGTCTGCAACGTGTTATTGGAGACGGTGCCTTTTGAATAAGTGTAGAAACTAATCGAGACCTCACCGCTAGGACTGCCGCTCGTCTTCTTCATTGCGGCACTCACCAAGTAGATCTCACCCTCGGCAATCGGAATGTAATCGCTCACGATGGCTGTTGATGCTCGCGTTGATGAACTCGGAAAGCGCAACGCATAAAGGCCCTCGAGCACCAAGCTCTCGCTCACTCGCTCGAGGTCGGTGTTCCAAGTCCCCGAGCTCATCGCCCAGTTATCTGGTGGGTAGGCGTTGGCGTGGCTCCAAGCCTCAAAGCCACCATTTCGCAATCTATCAAAGCCGGTCGTGATGGTCTCGCTCAACTGCTTCGGACCCACTGAGCCAAGCCGAGCAATATCAAGCGTGCCAGCGACGCCACTGCCATCGGTCTCAATGCTTGAGAGTGCAGCATTGCGCGGGCTTTGAATTGCGCCGTCAGCAGTCGTCACAATTGCGCCGGTGACTGAATCGTAACCGATGCTAGTGATGGTATCGGAAGGCAGCTCAATCTCTTCAACCGTTGAGACTGGCATCGATGAGCCGTCACCGCGCATCATGACACCACGACCAATCTCAATCTCAAAAGAGCTTGATTGACTGCTAATGGTCGGTGGCAGTGTAAAAGATGGTATGCCTCCACCCATGAAGGTCAGCGTTGGCCGCACCGGTATCAAAGCAACGTCAGGAATATCCACCACGTCAGCAAGCGATACCGCTGGAGCTGTTGAGAGTGAAACCTGACACGCGGTGAACTTCACTGAGGGCACGTCGCTCGTGATGTCAAACTCTTTCTCAACGATCTCGAACTTCGCGGTGATACTTATTGAGTCGTCATCGAAGTCAGCACCAGAGAGCAAGAGCTTGTCAGTCTCGAAGTCAATAAAGTCACCAAGCTGAAGGTCAGCGTGACGCAGTGAAGTTCTAAACTCGACGGTGATGGCACCGTTGGCGAACCGAGTGAGCACTTCATCAGAGAAGCGCTTGAGAATCGTGCAATCAATGATTTCCATGCCATCGGCACGATCGGGGTCATCAGCCTCATCAGTGGCGATGGTGCTTCCTGATGACTGCGTGACGTTGAACTTGGCATTTTGCACGGCCTTGATTGAGTCACCGCCAGCACTGCCATCGTCATCAGTGTTGGCAAAGTGCGCTACTCGCGCCATCACACCAGCATCGTGATAGTTGATACTGACGGCAGAGTTGCACTCACCAATCTGAGCATCGGTTGCTGACAATTTAGCAAAAGCCAACGTTGCCACTCTAGACGCGCTCAGAGCCGCGTGCGTTGCTGGTGTATGCAAATAGCCATTAGTAGGCGATGCGGTCACTGCAATCGAACCTCGCACGCCTGAGAAGCCTGTAATCATACCACCATCAAGCTCGACGGTGTACGTTGTAGGATCAAAGAGCGTCGCACTGCCCACAAAGCTAATCGGTGCAAGATGCCCAGCGGTGACCTTAAGCGTTTTCTCTCCAAAGGTTGCCAGTGATGTCGAATCTTTGCGCCGATATGTTGCCGATTGCTGCGAGTTCTCGATGCCAACGATGACTTGATTGACTACACCACCAAAAGCATTGATCTGCTCAAGCTCGTCATAGTCGTCAGCGGTCAATGTGCGAGCGCTGGCAGTCGTTGAGTCGTAGAGCTTCGCTCTGATTGAGCCAGTCTCATCAACGTAGAACGTGATGCCACAAAACTGCGCAATCTCATCGATGATTGGACGCACTGAGACAAACTTCTCATCAGCCGTTGGTGCGTGCCCAATTGATTCGGTGGTCCCATAGTAGCGACCAGTGCGACCAAGACCCACCGGAGAGAAGGTTGTATCACTGCCGTTGGCCTCTGCGGAGCGTGCCATGTCTGCAAGATGCTCATAGTAAGGCTTGATGCTCACCGAGGTCATGTTGAAGTGAGAAATTGACGTTGAGTAATTGGTGGGGTCGAAGTCTGCCGCTGTCGTTGCAGTCGTCTCAGCACCGTACTCGATGAGCTGCTTGGCTACCTCGAGCGGATGCTTGCTGATGAACTTGCCTCCGAACTTGCGGCGCTCAAGATTGAAGATCTCATCAGCGAGTTTGATGACGATAACACCATTGCCAGGCAAGACTTCAGTGATGACACCGACGAAAACCGTGAGATAGTCACCAATGGCGACGCCATCAAAACCGAGTTTGATGTAGACTTTGGCATTAAAGAGCGTTTTGCGTCCTGCCCAATTGCGGATGGTACCGTCATCGATGACTTCAAGTGTCATCGTACCACTTGAGGTCTTGCGCGTGATTGGGTCAACTTTGCGTGAGATGTTGGTCACACTGCTCAAGATGGCGTTGTTGGACTCACTCAAGCCGCTCAAGATGCCGCCAAAGTTGTGGATGCGATATGTGCCGAGCGGATTGGCATCAAGGTCGAAGTCAGCGACCACCACCGGCGTCTGACCGCCCTGCGTTGCGGCATCTCGAAACGATGCAGAGAGTGACAAGACCATTGGTTTAAGTTCCTGAGCTCTTGAATGGTGGTTGCTCGATGAGTGACGTACCAAAGACGCGCTCAATCGGTCCTTGCAGTGGCAACGATAACGTTGGCGACTCTGCGAGCATCAAATAAGCATCGGGCGAAGCATTGGACGGATTCTCAATCCAGACGATTGGCTTGGTGAAGTCATCAGAGTCATCAAAAGCCGCCTCAATCGCTGCCAGCTCATTGGAGTCGGTGACACTCTTGTTGATGGTTCTGAGCGCTTTGCCTCGGTGGTACGTGTAGCGCTGCGTCAATCCGCTCTTACTTGCAAAGTCACTAACAAGACCGGTCTCACTCTTGTCATCAAACGGCAAGTTTGGATTGTGCATAAGCTGACGACGTTGGCCAACCCATACCTCACCGATGGCGGGCTTGGTGCTGGTGGAGCCGCTCACGTTTTGCAACCTGATATTGAGCTTGCGGTTGCTGGTGCCAAGTGTCACGCGCTGCGGATAGCTCGGTTTTGCGCCGCTGGTGTCATAAAGGAAGGTAAAGACCAGCCGCGAGTTGTCACCCGATGCGACGGTGATGGTGTCCGAGATTGTCTTGGTGACCGCTGCGCCGTTAGCGACTAGATCAACGGTGATGTCTGAGCCGTCATTGGTAACATCGCCGAAGTTGTGGCCCATGATCACTACCGTGTCAAAAGTGACATCAGAGCCAAAGGCAAAACGGAATGCTGGCGACGTGCGTGCGGTATCTGATGCCACTGTGAGCGCTCCGATGCGATCATAGGCTCTCACGCGGGCATTGCTCACCACCGTCTCATCAGTGTCATCGGTGCCACCGCTCGCAGAGTCAAACCAACCGCTTGATGCTTTGGTGATCTTGTCCGAGTTGTTGGTTGCCACCATCATCGGCTTGTCAGCGTCGTATGCGGTTTGCTCCCATGTCGCCATGTCTGCCAGTGTCACGCTCATCAGATTGCCCCTTGTGCTTGTAGGTCACGCATCGCGGGCATGATTGTCGAGCGCACATACTTCGCAACCTCAGTTTTATTCGGCAGTGCCTCGCTTCTGATGGTGATGTTGACGCCTCCAAGCGATGGAGCTGCGCCGACGGTGCCACCGTTGGCAAACCTTCCTGAGCTGTTTACACCGTCCATGTTGCTAAACATCTGCCGCATTGCTTCGACCTGGTTGACGTTCATGACGTACTCACCGGGCATCGCAAGAATCGGCACCGAGTCTTGACCTGAGACACCGCCGCGCACCATACCGCCTTGGGCGAACTTGGGCAGCTTATCAATCAGACCCTGAACAAGAGCAAGTGCTGCAACCCCAGCCCCAGCCATCGCAATCGGTCCAAAAGCTGCGGCTGATGATGCAGCGTTGGCAGCCGCTTCGACTGCCTTGGCCATGATGGTCGTCTTGGCGCTCTCAATGATTGATTTTGTGGTCTCAACAACGAGAGCCCTGGTGCCATTGATTAGCCCTTGAGTAAAGCTCTCAGACTCAAGAGCCGCCGATGCAAACGACTCACCGAGACCACCGATGAGATCCATCTGCTCTTGAGCATTATCGACTCGCTGTTGGTGAGCCTCAGCCTCTTTCTCCATCTGAATCGTCAAAAGCTCATCAAGAAGCCGAGCGGCCTTTTCTTGATCTGACAATTGTTTGTCAATCATCGCCTGTCGGTCTTTGAGAAAGCCTAGAAGGTTTCTTTCAGCTTTCTCAGTTTCCTTCTTTGCCTCTGCTTCTGTTTCCGCTTCCTCTGCAAGCTTCTCGGCTGTCTTGAGCCGAGGCTTGAAGGGGTCTTTTTGCATGTTCGCAGTGACGCGATCCATAACTTTTCCGGTCTCGGTGATTGAGTCAAAGACCCCAACCAAACCATCGCCGATCATATCAATCGATGCATCGCCCTCTTTTAGAAAATGATTGAGCGTGTCACCGGTTGACTCTGCAAGTATGTCGAGAGTCTCAAACTCAACCCCGACGGCTGAAAGCCCTTTTTGTATTAGGTTTATAGTGCCCGCGATAATGGCTTGCACCGATGTTCTAAAGCCATCAACAAGCAAATTGAAAGGACCGATGATCAGTGCTTTGGTTAAATGGAAGAGACGCTTTCCAGATTGAACAAAGAACGCCAAGAACTGCACGATCGTCTCACGGTTGTCTCGGATGGTCTTCTGAAATTCAACGCTTGCCTCTTTAGCGTCCTCCTCAAAGACCTGGACCAGAGCCAATCCAATGTCACCAAGAGCGCCCTGGGCACCCTTAAGAGCTGAGCCAACGTCATCGACGCTCTTGACCAGTTGATCATTCTCACCGCGCATCTCTCTTGATGCCTCGGTGAAGGCTGCGATGCTGCCGGTGATGAAGTCAATGACACTTTTGACCATCTCAACGCGCGATTGAAACTCCATGAAGCTGACTTGAGTTTGACCGGCAGAGCCTGCGAGCTCTTTAAATTTCTTCTTGGCCTTGTTCGCAAAGTCATCAATCGCCCTGCGAGTCTTTTTGGACTCTTTGCCGATGTTCTCAATTTTATCACTCGCCTCGTCTTTGGCGGTGATGGTGACCGGTACATCATACTGAGCCATTTATCGCCTCGCTCTCTTCATCGCTGCATCATGCTCGGCTTGAGCTCGTCTTTGACGCTCTGCCTTCATGCCATCGATCTCGGTGCTGATGGTGTCGATGGCTTCAAGCACAAACGCGGGCTCATCAAGCAAACTCGATGATGTGTAGGGTAGGACACCGTAGGCTTTCCACTCGCGGTACCAACCGAGCAGGAGGTTGACTTCAGCATCAAGCTGAGACCAAGGACACCGGCGAAGGCTAGGAGCGAACTCGAAGCCAAGCGACTCGTTTGGCTTCTCGCAACCTCGCGCCGCTCTGAACTGGTCACCCTCGGCATAGTCCTCGCCCCTGCATTGTGAGCATCCCCACTCTAGGGCTTGGTGCCCGCTCGCTAAGAAGCGAGCGCCAAGCCTTAGTCTTTTTTTAGCCCAGACCTCAACGTTGAGATCTTGGTCATCGCTTGGTAAGCCTCATCGGTTAGATCAGACTCTGCTTGATCCCAAAGACCACCACCGTCAACAATGGGATGCCCTTTGATGTCAAAGCAATTCTCAACTTTAACCACTCGAGTCTTGATGATGCGCTCAACGGCTTGCTCTGCGAAGCTGTAGACCTCATCATCGTTGAGCTTCTTATTCTTGAGCACCAGCTCACGCTGAGCTGCTCGAAGCTCTCCACCGGTCATAGGGACAAGATGCAAAATGATCTGCTCACCCTCATCACGGTCTCGGTTGTTGTCCCACTCTGGCACGTAGCGCCGCACGTCTTCTTGCTTGATATCCATGGTTTGATCCCCTTCTTGTATTATTCGAACTTGATGACAATCTCATCCTCGCCCGCGCTGGTCGCTAGAGCTCGGAATGTCATTGGCACCACTACCTCATCGCTCTGCGGTGTATCCACCGCCGCAACTTCAAACTCTGCATCATCTATTTCAATGATGAGCTTCTTGCCAGAGGTATCGCCGCAAGTGACAACGATGGCTTGAGTGCCAAAGTCTAGTCGCTTGCCAATCTCAATTGCTAGGTCACGACGGCATCGGATAGAGAGCGAGCCAGTGACATCGCGGAAGCCTGGCACGTAGTCACTCGTACCCGCAACAAACGCTTCGTCAGCGATGCCCTTGTTATTGTTCGCAACCGTAACCTCGAAAGACGTGATTGGCAGTGAGTTACCCGCCAAGGTCAGAGAGCCCAAGATGCCTGCAATCGGTGAGCCTGCGACGGTCTCAGTCGGTGCGAAGGGCTTGACCTCATCGTCATCGGTGAAGGTGATAGAGCTATCAACGGTGATGGTGTCGTTGCTGACTGACTCGACAACCAAGTCGGTGTCAGAACCAACCGAGATGACCGAGCCTGGCTTGAAGTTCTCACCCTCACCGGCGTGGACATCAAAAGACGTCCCGGTGCCAGAGCCATCGACGGTTGCAGTTGACTCACCCGCTGTGAGTTGCGCCGCGCTTGGGCTTGTGGTGGTCGGAATGTAAAGACCTGAGCTCTCACCCTCAAAGGTCACCTTCGGCTCTTCACCACCTGCGACGCTGATGGTCATTGAGTTGACGTAGCAACCGGTGAGAGTCTCCATGAAGGTCTCATTGAAGAACTGCGTCAGACTGAAGCTGCCAAGGTCTTGGTTGGTGTTGAGTGAGTAGGTGACGCGAGTGCCACCGCTGACGGTCTCAGTGCCCATCGCACCTTTAAAGAGCGGTCCAAGGTCTGGAGCTGTGCCCGCTGAACCATTTGGCAGCACGTAAGACTCAACCGACCATGTTGCCGACTTCTTGCCGGTGATTTGTTCGAGTGCTGAGCGACTCGCACGAGCATCATCGCGCACCTTGCGCTCTTGTGCTGGTGTGAAGCTCGCGTTGAGAATCACCGCCGCATCGGTGCCCGCTGGCTTAACAAATGCGGTCGCAACGTTTTCGCTGTCGATGTACGTGGTTTCTTCGTTGACGTAGAACTTACGATTGCGCCCTAGCGCATGTAATTGTGAGACTCCCATTGTGTCCTCCTTAGCTCGAGCTTACCGAGCGTTCGTATTGAATTTGAACCTGTGCCAAGACCGAGCCATCACCCCGCGCATCGGGGTCACCCTCGTCGGTCTCGAACTGCACGAGCTTGGTGTTGATTGCGTTGGTGCCGCGTGTGGGGTCAGTGTTGAGCGCCGCAATCAAGTCGTCGATGAGATTGTTGAGCTTGGCGCTTCGGTCACTCTGACTATTGCCGCTGACGTGACCGATGACGCTGACGTTGAGCGTGCACCGGATACGATTGAAAGGCTGATACTCGACTTGCTCAGCTTGTGGCACGTAGCCGATAAAGGGACGCTCACCAGTCTTGACGTCAGCATAGCCGCGAGCGAGCGCTTGCACTTTGACCACCGTGGTCTTGTACCCATTGGCGACGGTGATGCTCTCGAAGGTCGTTTGCAGATTGCTCAAGATGAGCTTGCGAGCTGGTGTTGCCATTATTCGGCACCTTCCTCGATGGCGTCCTCAACCAGACCGTCAAAGATCTCATGTATCTCGGGCAATGCTGCCTTGACCGCTGCGCCGATGTAATACTTTGGAGGCATCCGAACGCTTCGACGCAAGAAGTAAGCGACCTGGCCCTTGTCGTCTTTGAGTGTGCCGGTCTTCTTGTCGAGCCAAAGAACTTTGCTTTTCTCCGGTACTAATGAGCGAAGTGTGCTTGGGCTAGGTAAGACTTTGTTAAACCCAGAGAAAAAATCTGTGTTGTCCTCATTCGGGATTGCGAGGGCTTTGGCTCTGGTTGGCTTAATGACACCGCCTCGATCGTGTATTAATGCGTAGGGTAAACCACTGAAGACATCAATCGACGCCTCATCAGAGTCAGCAAAATAAACAGCGCCAAGCTTCCAAGATGCTCTCAGCTTTCCGCTGTGTCTTCCCTTCTCAAGCAATCGGCCAGTGCTGTCTTGAAGGTGGCGCACCATGGCCTCAGACGATTCGATGAGAGCATTGGTGACGCCTGCACCGTACTTCTCAACGAAGCCACGAGCGAAAGCCTCAATGCTGCTCGTGTCCATCTTTGCCTCGAAGTCAGCCGCCATCTCAGTCCTCGTTGTTCTTGAACTGGTCGAGCCTAAACGGTGCCAGTGGTGCGTCTGAGTTGTTGCGGATTGACTCTTTGCCAGCGATGGACCCACCACCAAAGAACACACCGGTTGAGCCTCGCGCCGCCTCTGCACGTAGCTCTTTGAGTAGGGCTTGGTAGTGGGTCGTCTTTTGAGATCGTGGACCACCAAGCCCTAGAGCTTGCCGGTCGATCTCACGTGCGAACTTGCCAAGGATTGCCTCGATGCAATCAATGGAGGTCAACACGACATCGTTTCGAATTGTTAGAAGGGCGGTGATTGTCTCATTAGAAAGCAAGACTTCCTCGCTATCGGTGTCACCGATGCGAAGCCGCACTTTGTCGAGGTCGGTGCCTAGATTCTCATCAAAGGAAAAACTCACCGCTTGCCACCCTTCGCTTTAGCTCGTCGCTTAATGCTCTGCGACAAGAGCTCATCAGGAACATCAATGAGAGTCCCGTTTTCCAGCATACGCCGGAAAGCGGGCCACTCACGCGCTTGAGGTAGGGGGGTCCACGCCGGGACCTCCCCACCTTCAAGCTTCAGCCGTTTGGCTGCAAAGATCATTAGGTCAAGCAACTCGTAAAGAAAGCGCCTAGCTCGGTGCTCACAACTTTGAAGTCGAAAGCCGCGAGCGCTTCAATACGCTGGCTATGCTTGTGATCGATGCGGTAATTGAGAACGCGAAGCCCGGAAGCATTGCCACCCTCAACACCGGTGAAGTTGAACATGTAACCAGCACTTGGAGTCATAAGACCTGGTGCGTCTGGCACGTAGTAAAGAGCCGCCTTAGCGTCTCCAAACACGAAGTCCAATGAATCAGTTGCACCCTGCACTGCGCTGTTAACGATTGCGCCAGGAACATGAACACGAGCAACACCAAACAGGCTCGCCATCAAGTCAGTCGTAAGCATACCGGTTTGGGTATACTTGACGCGCTGCAAGAGGTCGTCAGCATTTGCAAGTGCTGTGTAGGTATCCTTAGAAAGCACGAGAACGTTAGGACGTCGCCCGGTCTTGCTCTCTACAGAGTCAATTTGTGTTCTGATATCATCAATTGGGGTCGCGTTTGCTGCATCCCACTTGGTGCTTGGTGTGATATCGCCGCCAGTTGTTGAACCGGTCCACAAGCCAGTTGTGAATGCAGCACCAGCAAAGACTTGCTCACGCTTCAGAAGCAACTGCTCAGTGATGTACTGAGTGGTTGAGACTTCGATGTTGAGCGCTGCGTCAGCATTGCCAACAACGTAGTCATCGAGGTCCATATGGACGCCATACTGGTCACAACTGAAAGTATCAGTTGAGAGCGTATAGTTAGCACCAACGGTCTCAGAACCGGTCGCACGCAAGTCTGCGATTGAGCGGAGGTAGTTACCCTTGTCAAAGACAAAGAAGCGGTCAGTAAGCTTTGGTGTAGGGATCGGTGCGAACACCTTATCAGCGATAAAGCGTGTCTGCTCTTGGGAATACGCCACACTGATGTTGCTCAGTGCTTCATCAACGTGAACCTGTGAAGTGAGTAAAGGCATCGTTTTTTCTCCTTTTGATAATCAGTGATTAAGCTGCACGCGCACCGTTGATGCAGTTGATAGCGCAAGAGATGATCTCGCCTGCTGCGCTTGCTGCTTCTAGGGCTTGCCCAACAAGTCTAACAGTGGTGTCAGTGCCAGCCGCAACAACGTCAGCCTGGCCATCGTCGCCGGTGCCGATGTTGCTACCTACTGCAACCGCCTCATTGGCTGAGACCTTGCTGATGCCGTAGAGCATAACGCTCGCGGCTTCACCTGAAGCTGGTGCATTTTGCAAAACACCGATTGGAATATCTGTTACTGCTGCGCAAACGTTGACGGTATTGTCAGCGGTAATTTTAACAAAGTAATACTGCTTAGCACTTAGGTCTGCCGCTGCGGTGAACGTTGCGACCTGTCCTGGTAATTCGTAAGCCATCGCTTTTCTCCTTATGCTTTCTTAACTCTGTCTGCTTGGTATTCAGCATAGAGTTTGGGGTTGGTTTGAATTGCTTTTGCAATCGCTACGGGCATGTCCATCTTGCCTTCTGCCTTCTGGATCTCTTCCCGAGCGAGTTGCTGGATTTGCTGCCAAGCGTCACCGGATGCTTCGACCGGTGCATTGCTGCCAGCCTCAACCAGTGTCGCGCCGCCCTTCATCCCGTTGGATGCAGCGGTGAGAGCTTTCTCGATACGAGCACCAAAGTCTTCATCGCGTGCTTTAGCTTCAAGCACGAGATCACAGACCTCTTCGAGCGAGTGACCTGGCACGTTGCAAAGTGATTTCTCACTCTTAGCAATGAACTCACCGCGCTCACGCTTGGCTAGTTCTTGCCCTAGTTCACTCTCGAGTTTCTGGCTCTTCTCGACCAGCTCCCGATTTGACTTCCAAAGAGCTTCAACGGCTGCTCGTGCCGCATCAGGAAGCTCACCAAGTGACTTCTTGAGCTCTTCTTCTTCGTCTTCTTTCTTCATCTCTTCGTCTTCATGCTCAGCTTTCTCAGCTTCTTCTTCTTCAGACGCTTCGATTTCGACCTCGACCTTTTCACCGTTAGCAGTGCGAAGCGCTTGCAGCGCGTCACTCACCGGCATCATGTCAGAGAAAGACTCCAGGAGCTTCATAGCTGCCGAGATTGCCGCCTTGGCGTCCTCTGGCAGTTCCATCTTCTCCATGTCTTCTTCTAACTTTGCGATTGCTTCCGACCGTCCTTCGGCCTTCAGCACTTCGACAAGAATGTTTTCCATCTTCATCGTGTTACCTCGTGCCGCTTTCATAATCGGAAACCGGCGTTTTAGATTTGCACCGCTCTCGACGAGTGAAACCTCATGAGTCCTCACGTCTTTGAGCGATGTGACGCGGCGCTTCTTTGCCATCGTCTCACCTCGACTGTTTGTGTTGATTTGCCTACTCGGCTGGTGCGCGGTCTGCTCGACCGCTATTCGTATCGTATCAGAGCGCTATGCCTGGTCAACCCTGCGCGATGAATTCAACCTCGGGCATCTCACCCTCTGCCATGTCCTCGCGCTGACCATAGCCACCGATTGAGAAGCCATTCAGCTCACCCGACTGCACACGACTCCAGAGCTCAGGAGTCAGCTTTACACCGAGCACCCACGAGCCAGAGCGCACAACGTCATCACCGAAGCTCTGGGCATAGGCTTTGTGAGGTTA
>Ga0208542_1000140_pt1 | contig 31006 bp, 42 predicted proteins | sample DEB08_DNA_3_FD_185495 | JGI IMG/M metagenome (GOLD analysis project Ga0208542, IMG submission 185495) | Aqueous microbial communities from the Delaware River and Bay under freshwater to marine salinity gradient to study organic matter... | ecosystem: Environmental > Aquatic > Marine > Coastal ... | reverse complement strand
GCCATCACGAGCTTTTATCCACACTAAGTCAGGCTCAAAGCCCATTCCTGTAACAGAGCTTGAGCTAAGGCCATCTCCACGCCACAAAACTGTATTGAACGCCTCAACCTCTGTATCGTCTTGGAAGTTGAGGTAGAACCCATTCGTACCGTAGGTGACATCTGGAGTCTTAGCCACCCACACACCGTTCTTGAGTTCACCGAAATCTTCAGGAACTGCCGCAATCCCGTTTAAGAAGTGGACTTCGGCTAGGTAGCCGTCAAGGTAGTTTGTAACACTTCCAGTTATTTGACGTGCGCCTACTTGCTGAGAAACATTGTTATTGATAGCAGTATCAACATTTAGTGTTGGGTAAGTTCCTGAAGTAGTTTGTAATTGGCCGTTGACATAAATTTTAACTCTGTTTGTACTTGTTGCCTGAGTGCTATCGTGTGCAAGAACTACATGATACCAAGCAGACGGATCACGAAATGCCGCAGATGTTTCAACTAACGTACCTGTTGCCGCCTGTGTCAAAAATTGTAGATTGTCATTAACATTAAATCTTAATGAATCATGAGTAGATGTATCTCCAGAAACACCTGCGGCAAACAAAACTTTATTGCCGCCCAGATTCCCACGCTTAACCCAACCACTCCAAGTCCAAGTCTTACGATTACCCGCACTATCAGGAGTCCAACTCAGGTACGCAGAGTCATCATCGTTAAACCGTAGCGATCCTTCAATGGTCTTAGGATAGAAGCCTCGTGTAGAGCCTTGCTTTGCATTACCTTGGATGATCGCCATTATAGACCTTGTGAAGTTAATGCGGGAGTTACAGCAACGAACACATTAGTGCCATCACAGAAGTAACTCAACCAGTATTTACCTGCTGTATTGATTGTCGTCAGGTCAGCAGAGCTAATGAATACCGCTGTATCAGCCGATATGGTTGCGCCAGTATTGTTAAGGTAAATGTTTCCTGACTGTCCTTCAGCATTTGTAAGCGTTGATGTTGAGTTATATTGGAATGTCAGCGTAGGCGTTCCACTAGATACAGCCGCTTTGAAGTTGTTTGTTGTAATCATGTCGAACGTAAGCGAGGTTGTATTGTCTGTGATAGTGCCACGCATCGGTGCAGTGATTGTGTCTGCTGTGTCTGCCCGGAGGATGTCAGTATCGACAGGCTCGTATGTACCAAAGTCACTAATCTGGCTTTCAGTAATCGACAGTGCCGCTTGGTGTTGTGTAACAGAAGACTGAGTAATGTTTGCATCAGGAACATTGGCCCATGTAACAGCCGCTGTGAGATCATTAGTTTCTGTCGTGAGATAAGTCTGAAGGTCACTGATCTGAGACTCTGTAATAGATAGAGCCGCCTGATGTTGTGTGACAGATGACTGTGTGATGTTAGCGTCTGGTACGTTAGCCCAAGTGACGGAGGCTGTTAAGTCGTTAGTCTCTGTGGATGGGGTAGCCCAGTTAAGACCATCAGCAGTGGTGTAGGTTAATACATTACCGTCTGAAGGAGTCTGTGCAGAGACATCGAGGATGTTGAGTTCTGATGAATTAGAGGTAACGTCTGTTACTTGAGAAATAGTGACTGTTGAAGACGGTGTTACGTTAACCCATCCTGATCCAGTCCACACATACATTAAATTATCAGTGGTGTCGAAGTACATCGCACCGGTGATTAAAGGGTCTCCATCATTATCTACAGATGGTTCTACCGATTTAGAACCTAAGTAACGGTCGTCAAAGTTATCGTAACGTAACTGTGTTTGTGTGTTATAGTGTAAAGCTGAGTAGCCTGTAGTAGATCCATCAGACAGTGTAAACTCTGAGTCTACAGGGTTGAGTGCTAGTTTCTGTGCATCAGCCGCATCGTCAGATGCTTCACTTGCTTTAGTTGTTGCTGTGGTAGCCGCTGTTTCTGCATCAGTCTTGGCAGTGCTTACAGCCGCTAGATCACCGTAGAGAGCTTCTGCCGCATTCTTAGCAATCTGGGCATCATCCTTATAATCTTCAGCAAGATCACGAGCCGCTTCAGCGTCTACAACAGCCTGTGTTACTGTATCAATCGTTGTTTGATCGGCTGTAGCAGATGCGCTACCAGTTCCACGAAAGATCGCCATTAGTCTCTCCAGTGATTAGAATTAGAAAGAGGCCTCGATTGAGGCCCCTATAGTAATCAGATTAGGCGTTGAAGACCAATGCCAATGCTGATTCAGGACGTAAAACTTTTACGCCGTAGAGAGTGTCGGCAGTGAACAAGTCACCAAGATACTCTTGCTTGTATTGAGTTTGTGAGCGGACGCCCATCTGCTCTGCAAATACCGCAAAGTCTTTATGACCTAAGATACCTGCTTTCAGATCGCCACCGTCTGTAGCGCCGTTTTGTGCCGCAGTTTCGATGAGCGGGCAGTTTGTTGAAACATAGATGTCGATACCGTAGAGGCTACCAACATTTCCGTTAACAACAGTCTGTCCAGATACGAAGTCTGAAGACACATAACGGCTTTCCCCACGGATAGTCTGAATGACTGATGGAGGAATAACAAGGAAACGCTGATCCATAGGAACATCAGCATCATCCAACTCTTTGATTGCCGCACGGAAACCAGCGTCTGAGAACACGTCAGCAGGAACCACAGTATCAGCCGTATAAGCAGTTAAGCCTGTAGAAGCGTCCATGTAGTATGAGTTGCTGTGAATCCAGTCTGCACCATCAGAGTTACCCAAAGACTTACCCAATGCAAACAAATCAGTGTCAACTTGCTTAGCAAGCGCATAGCCAGCGTCTGAAGTGTAGAACTGACGGAGTGAAGACAGAGCTTGCACGTCAGTGATGTCTTCGATCAAACGAGAATACTCGTAGTGCTGATCGATAGTGACTTGCACTTCTGACTCAGTTGCCGCAATCAGGGTGACCTGAGCTTCAGCAGTCTTTGCAGATGCATCGCCACGAGTAGGCTTAGGGATATGAAGTGTATCGCCTTTCTTGCCTGTCATGGGCATACGGTTAACAAGATTAGCCAATACGAGTGATTTCTCGTAGGCCGCAATGATTTCGTCGGACCAAATCTCTGGGATGAAAGTAGCCCCAGTAGTATTGGTGACGTGGTTAGTACCAAGTGCCATTTTAAAGCTCCTTAATGCTTTAGGTTATTTAACACGACCCTCTGCATACGCCGCCATGATTTCATCAGCCATGGCATTGTAACGCTTTGGATCTTTCTGCATGAGTTCAATAATGTCGGCACGTCGATAGATCTTTCGAGATGGGGCTTCACCCGATCCTTTAGCGGCTCCTGTTGAGGCGGCTCTTGCCTGTCGTTGCCGATCAGCTTTATTGAGGTCTTCAGTGTTTGATACAGCTTGTCTACGCTCTTTCCAGAGGCTTAGAAGCTCATCAGCACTGTCGAAGTCAAATTGCTGGTCAGCCCGAATATAAAGCTCTGTTCGAACTTTTGAAGCTTGAACCCATTCTGCAAATGCATTGTCAGCGACAATGTCTTTAAAGTCTGGATGCTTCTGTTCGATCTTACCGATAATTGACGCCTGCTTAGCTTGGCGGGTGTATTCTTCGGCTTCTTTAATCTTCGGATGACGGTCAATCACCTTCTGAACAGCGGCTTCAGGATCATAGAAAAAGTCTAACTCGTCTTCTTCGACCTGTGCCTGTGGGCTTTGTTTTTGTGTATCGAGTTGAGTCTTTACGAAGTCATCAACGATTTTCCGCAACTCTCCAACTTCAGAACTTTGACGACCTAAAAGCTTTTCAGCTTCTTGGTGCATCCTAACGATATCTTTGATGTCTTTCCCTTGATACTTATCAGGGATTTCATCTTCCTGTGCAGTTACCTCTTCAGGCTGTTCAGGCTCTTCAAATTGTTCTTCAGTTTTTTCGAGCGTTGTGTACTCTTCAGTTGTGTCCTCTTCAGGACGCTCAATTAATTTTGCCATATTGTACTCCGTGCCGTTAAAGCATTATGGAAGTGTTTATTTACGAGCGGCTCTCTCATGATCCTTAGCCCACTTATCGTCAGCATCAGGCCAACCTGATCCCTTATAATGTGTTCGAATCGGAGAGATTATCCGCACGGCGGTATGTCCACATTCATAACAAGTGGTTAGCTTCTCTTCAGAGTCTACCCATTGTTCTTCAATGTGATTACATTCTGTACATCGGAAGTCAAACCGCTTCAGCACGTTCGGCCTCCAATATTAAATCATAGGTTTCCTTTATAGAAACTTCAAAATTTACAAGCCTACTTAATATTGCTCTTTCGCCTTGTACCCGCTTTAGGGCATCAGCGTCTGCAATATCTTCTATTCGGTAAGAATCCAAACTTTCAGTAAGGTCTGTTACCAACTGCTTCCATCCTGAATGAAGGAAGAGGTCGAAGTAGGTTTCATAATATTTTTCATCTTCTTTTGTCAACACATTCTCCTATTGGTGCGTTGTCTATAAAGAATATTCTAGCATATTTTATGCCAAAAGTCAAGACTTAGAAGGTGTTGGCTTCTTAATAGGGGCTGGTGCCTTCTCTAGATCTGTGATACGTTTGTTTAATCCATCAAGGATTTTGTTAATTTCAATCAATACTTGATTCAGTTCTGTTTGGGTAATCATTGATTATTTTCCCTCATTTGTTTAGATACAATAGCTTCATCTGATGCAATCGCTCGCTCTTTGAGTAACAACTCAGCTAACTTCACTCGACGCTCAAATTCCTTCTCGTCCTGATCTCCGGGTTCTAGATTGGTTGTTAGAACCTTCAATCGGTTTGTTTCAGCTTCATAGGCTGTTAAGCCTGTTTCAGCCGCATTCTTTCTAGCTCTAGACATTGCTTCAGTAGCCTGAGCATTTGATAGATCCAACTGAGCTTGCTGTGCCGCCATCTGAGCTTGCATCTGCTGTTGTTGCATCTGTTGCTCTTCTGGATTAGGCTGATTAGCCTGACGAAGCCCTTCGATGATTGCTTCACGATTCGACAGGTTCATGTTGTCTACGATAGATTCAATCAACATCGGATACATTGGGCTATCCGGTGACATAGTCTGCAACAATTGAACAAGCTGTGTTACCTCATACTCACGGGCAATAATGCCTAACGAGCTTGATGCTACAAACTTATAGTCTTGTACAGGGTACAATTCAGGATCAAACTGCATGTACCGGTATGCTGCTTTCTCAACAAACGGTAGTAAGAAAGCTTCTTGGAAGTTAATCAGTGTACGCTTGTGACGCTTGATGATTGCACCGAGCGACATTGAGATACCGGCGGCAGTAGAGTCTCCGTTAATACTACCGGGTATTCCGGCGGCATCGATAGAACCTGTTGCCATCTGTACCATAGTTTGCAGGTCACGAGCTTGGGTGAATGAGACCTGATCAAGCGACCCGAATTTAAACGGTTGGAGGATCTCTGAAGGATTTCCGTTGGTAAGAATCGTCTTGCCGGGTCTGATTTCCATCTTTGCCCCTCTAGGAAGACGTGAAGCATCAACAGCAAGCATAGGGTGTACAGTAAGCGCAAGCGCATCAATTCTGGCTCTCAGTTCAGTGTCTAACGCTTTCTGTGCATTGTAACCCTTTTCACAGATTCCACGTCCCCAGAAACGACCGGGTACGACATCCCATGGGAAAGCCACCACAGGGCGATCTTGCATCATGTAGGGGTTAGCCTCTACTTTGAGTAATTGACCACCGTTAGCAAGCACTACGATAGCCTCAATGTATTCTGTTGATGGAGTGTCTAAGTCTTCAACCTCCTCTTCAGATAACCCTTCTGAAATTGCATCAATATACAACTCAGATGGAATCAAACCGTAATACTTAGTCAGACGTACTTTGTCTTCGTCGTACATCACCAACTGCTTGTCTGGCTCTAAGTCGGTGTCGGTGTAGGTGTTCTCAACTTCAATGTTGCGATAGATCCCGTTTTCAATACCGTTTAGAATGTGATGACGGGGTACATATTCATCGATAGCTACGCCCATTGCTTCTTCAATAGATGTTGCAACCGGATCAATAAGAAAGTTCTGCGGTAACACCGGGCGTAAACGAACAACATAGCGATCTGTTTCCATCACACCGAAAGCCGCCATAGCACCGTCCAGTACAGGCTGTGTTGCCGGTCTCATCTCTTTCTTTTCTTCTAAGACCAGTTCACCCATACCAGTGCCAAAGATTGCGGCATTCAATACGCATTCTGCAACAGCCTTCCGCACTTGGGTCTTTTGGAAATCTTCAGCTAACTGGTTACGTAGTTGTTGTACATCAACAGGATTCTGGTCACCTAAGTCATCTTTAATATCAAACCAGACACCACGTCCAAATGTAGCCTCTTCAACTTCAGCAACCGCAGACTCGACAGCCTGTTGTAGCGCAGGGCTGATTAGGCGTGAACGCTCTGAGTCTCGCATCTTATCTGATGGGTCCCAGATACCACGCCATAGTCTGTAATACTCATCAAACTTTTCAGAGTAGTTTGCTTCATAGTGGTCTCGCCACTGATCACATTTACCAATGACCCAGTTTTCTAAGCCAGCTAACACTAGTGAACGATTTTCATAATCCATATTTAATACCCTGCGATTGGATCAATAAATTGAAATTCTTCTTCCTCAAAGTCAACGTAATAGCTAACCTTAGCAAGCTGATCAATATACGCCAGTGCATCAACTAAATCGTCATGCACCAACGGATTTGGAAACTGGAATAGCTCATCTAAGAACTCTGTATTCCATTCTCCTTCTGCTAATGAGATGTTGCCATGCTCAAAGCGTCCCTGCAAAGCCCAGACAACACGGTCAGTCTTTTTCTTGTTACCGTGGGTTAGTTCTTCAACTCTAAAGAACCGTTGTTCAGACTTCATTAAATCTGTTAGGTACGGAAGAACCGCATTACGTAGCGCACCTTTTTCAATACCCACTGCAATAGGCTGATATTCACGAACAGCCTCAAATATCTTACGGGCTGTTTTTTTGATGTCCCAACGCCCATAGACAATGTCAGCAACATACCACCCCTCAGTTCCGGCTTTGACAATGGCGATAGCCGTATTATCAAGCTTTGAAGATTTGCCCGTTGCTTTGCCCGCAATGTCTGCAAAGCCTGCAAGGTCAACTGCAATATAGTAGTCACCTTCGGTCGGTTCTTCATCCGTGAACTTAATCCAATCTTCTTTAAAAATCTCTGAACCAAGAGCCTCAAAGCTCGCCATGAACTCCTGTCGGAAAGCATAGCTTGACATAGACTTCTTAGCCATGTCGATTTCTTCTGGATCTAGTAACGGATTGTCATAACTGGTATAGTGCCATGCCTGATATGTCGGGTCATCAGCTAACTCACCATACTTGTACAGCTCATAGAAGTGGTTTCTTCCAAGAGGAGTACCAATAAACATTGCTGAACCCTTCTGGTCAGCCAGTGCAGGACGCAGTACAGTTTCCCATACAGACGGTTTCATGTCTGCGTATTCATCCAACACCAAAAACTTCAGAGATACACCACGCATCGTCTCTGGTCTGTCAGCGCCCTTCAACGATATTGTTGCACCGTTGATGAGCTTAATTTGCATGTTGTTCACATGCGATGATGTAACAACAGGGTTACCTAACTCTAACAGGGTGTTCCACATAATGTCACGTGCCTGACCTTGAGTCGGTGCAACGTAGAACACATGTCCTCTATCAGTCTGCAATGCGTTGATGATTAACATCCATGCCGCTAGTCGAGACTTTCCTGTACGACGACCTGCCGCAACAATCTTAAATCGTACTGGGCTATCAAATACTTCTTGTTGCCACGGTAACAGCTCTACTTTGAGTTCAGTCAAGCAGAGGGTTCCGCATCAACATATTGTTACGCATATCCATCTCATCTAGAAACGGATATACAGGCTCACCTTGTTCATCCATCGGTACAACATCAGCACCTTCACCAGCTCTAGGGATTTCAAACCCAAGAGGAGCTAAGAAGTCTAATACGTCACCGGGTGTTGTATCGTCTAAATTAATACCCCCGGCCATAACATCATCTGACATCCCCAGCGCAGAAAGTCCTAAACCAACTGCCGCACCTGCTGGACCAAATATTTTAATAGCGTTGTATACCGGATGTTTCTTACCACGGACTTCAATTTCACCGACTTTTTCACCGAGTTGAATACCACCTTTTTTGGTAGGACGCAACCTTGGTTCAGTCTTAGACTTTTCATAACGAGCCAGATCAACACCTTCTGGAAACTCAGCTTGCACTGTGTAGTAATGTTGTTTACCGTCTTCAACAGACACTAACGGAAAGTTTTTATCTGGTTGTGGATTAAACCCCGGAGGAACTTCAGTCCAGTTCCAACCTGCTTTTTTCTTAAACAGATTGGTCTTTACTTTGCGACCGGTCTTTTTAATTTCACCGGTAGTATCTAATTCTTGCGACACCTTCATGACCGGTTTACCTTCACCAGTCACACCAATTACAGCCTGCTTAGGCCTTTGACCTGTAATGTCCTGCGGACCTTCTGGACCCATTTCTAAATAACGACCGCCGGGTGTGTATTCAAACTGACCACCTAACTTCGGATTGTAGGCTTTATCGGCAGGATCAAAGAATCGTTGTGGTGCTGGAAATACACTGCGTCCTTTGGCCTGCAACTCTTCAAATAAGCTCATGCGTTTCTCATCCAGTTTTCTAACTCAATAGACCTGTTGCCAACTTGGTTGTACCAACGAGAGGCTACCATCTCATCAGCGGCTTTAGCCCATCTACCTTCGTTGACTGCTTTAATCATATTCTTAAACTTACTGAGTCGAGACCGTCCTAGATTAAACGCCATGTTAACCAACACACGTTGAACTTGATCAGGTAACGAACTAAAGTTTAGAAACAAAGCACAACAGTCTGCAACAGCCTCATCGAAATCAGACTTAAACCACTCTAACACCTGTTCCATTGAGACTTCAGCGCCAACAGGCATCTCCTCGTCTCCAACCAACATATGTCCGATACCTGCGGTTGCATAGCCCTCTGAACAAAGATACACATCAGTCTTGCAACCTTCATGCTTTGTTAAATCTAGTTTAATCTGTTCAATCAACTCTTCAGTCATCTGATTCCACCGGTTCAATATCGATAATGTCTTCGTCGTTCTGCACAGAGGCTTTTGTACCAACACCTGTAATCGTGATAGATACGCTGTTTTTGCCCTGTGACATCTTGTCCTTTTCGAAATAGCTAACCGGTAACATCCGATCCATCAGCAACTTCCAAGCCGCCGCTTGATTCTTATGCTCGTCATCCAACGCCGCATTAAATATAGCGTCCATCACCTTTCCAGACTTCGGTGAAGCCAACATACGAGCTTTATACTCGTTAATGATAGCGGCATCACCGGGTGGACGGCCTCTAACACCTCTGTTGCCTTCTTTCTTAGCAACAACTTCACCCTTTTTAGGCCTGCCGGGACCTCTTTTTACTGTTTCAGTCATGGAACTACCTTGGTTTTCTCCACAGGCTTCATAGTCTAGCACAAAAACGGTGCAAAGTCAACCATTTTGGCATAGATCGTGCATAACAGACGACAGTGCAAGATCTGTAAAGTTATCAAAGGCTTGATATATCACATAAAAGTTATAAAAACGCTCTTTTTTATAGCTTTTAAGTTCTATTTTGCCCTCTTGCAAGTCTATGCAGGTACTATAATAATATTAAAGTCCTATAGCCCCTCCCCGGGCCTTTAAAGCAGGGCAGGGCAGACTGCACCAAAACAGTGCAGACGCACCAGAACGGTGCAGACTGTCGCACCAAGATGGTGCAGGCTGTGCAGGCTGTAAAGCGCCGGCATATTGTGCAGGCGATGCAGTCTGTGTTGCTGTTTTTGCGCCGGTGCAGGCGATGCAGGCGATGAAGTGTGAGAGACGGTCAAGTACCCTCTGTAGTCTCGAAAGCCTGAAAAGCCTGTAGCACTACGACCGATTGTAAAGGCCTGTAACAGCCTGCAACATGCTGGCATATACTAGGGTATTACTTTACCGGCTGAGTCGCTTGGAGGCGCTTAGAATGCGTTGTAGGCATAAGCTGCTTAATGCTTTTAAGGCCTGCGATACATACACTGCAGGCAAAAAAAAGCCTGCGATTAAGCAGGCTGAAGTGAGGGAATTAATAAGGCCTTTACATATCAAAAACTACGTAACATAAAAGGCCGATAGCTAGGCCGATTTCGATCAGTTCTAGCATGTGGCAATGACCTCTGGATTCGGTACGACGAAATTATTTGGTTGCTTCTTCGCTTTACCTTTAGCACGAAGGCCGATAATGATTCCCGATGGATCGTCAATGCGGATATCGTGCAAATCACCATCAACTACCGGTCGACCTAGAAACTTGGCAGGCAAACCACCAGAGAAGACTACAGCGATATTTGCGCCTTTATGCAATGCCCGAATGACTTGATTCGAATATCCCGGTTGATTGGAATAGCTAAACGTCAAATGATAGTTATCGGGCATAAACTTTGAACCGATGCGGCCTTGTCTCTTTGTATAGTCGTAGAACCGAATGTCTGGGAATGCCTGGGGGATTCCATAGGCCTCCCATGCGATATCTGATAACACGTTAAGACGCACTACAGGCTGAAGGCCTTCACGCTTCGCTTTACGCTCAAGCGCATGTAAATCTTTGCGAAGCTGGTCCAGAAACCCGTCTTTATCGCATCGAAACCAATCGGCCTTAGATTTGCGAGCGGCCTGAACATTCTTGAATATTCCACGGCCTGCCGATTGCAAACAAGTTTCCATGCATCCGGCGGCCTTAGCGCCCGGGCATAGGTCATCGGCTGGCATTAATGAAAGGCCTGCAAATAGATACCGGCCTTTGGCGGCCTTGTTAGTCTTGGCAATTTTCGAGTTGCCATCGATTGAAAGTAAGCGCATGTTACAGCCCCTTAATAGATTGAATTTGAGTGAAGACGGCGGCGGCATCATTTGCGTCTTCTTCTGAATCAAACAGAAACCGCAATGTATTGTCGTCTTTTGGATAGTCGGCAATGGTGTCAAATTCAATGTTTAGATATTCCAATATCTGACACAATTGCGGCGAATTACTGTAATGCGGCTGACTACCGTCAAGATAGTCTTTGAGATACATACCAGATAAAGCATTAGGAACCTGTACCGAATAAGCTGGCAAATCGCTATATGGGTTTGGTGTCACTTCGATTACTGTTTGCATGTTAGATCCTTAGCGGCCCGAAGGCCGCAATAGTTGATTAATACCTAAACCCAATTCCAGAGCTGGCGTAGTGGTTTGCGCTTTTCAACACCTACTGTGATTTTGCCTAAATGCGCTTGCTTGAAAGTGTCGCCTCCATCGAAACCGAAACGATACTGTTTTTTGCGAAGGCCGATAAGGCCTGCAATGCGCTTATTGCAAATATACATATCAAAACGAATACGACCATTTTGAACGTCTGAGGCCTTTAGGCTGAAGAGTTGAAATTTAATCATAATTTATCGCTCCTTTTGCGATGGGTTAAAAATGCCGGTTTTTGCCGGTGACAAATTATAAGCACAATCGAACCCAGCAACTACAATTGTATATTTCAATCGATCCGCCTGTATCGATAGCGAACGAAAGATGCACCAATCCGGTGCGCTCTCCCCTCTTCAGATTTCTGAAATTTCAGGATATATAAATTAAAAGTGTATAACATATATATAAGGGACTGCGAGGTCCCACGATATTGGGACTGTTGAACCCTGTTTTGAAAAAAACAGTTGACCAGTCGGCAACACCTGTTATAATCGAACACTCAATAAACAACATAGGACTGTGAAGCCCATGAGATGCAAAGCCTGCAATGTGGAATTGAATGACTTTGAGTCAACACGCAAAAGCTCTGTTAGCGGAGAGTTCTTAGATCTCTGCAACAGTTGTTACAAACATGTAAACTATGACATCCAAGCTGTTGAAAGATATGACTTAATGGATGTTGAAGATGAGGTTGACAGCTATGAAGATTAGTGTTACCCTCCTATATAGACTATTTAGCTCTAAAGCTATTTAGCTAAATAGTCCTTTAGGGATTATATACATAGACTGTTAGAGACTATGTATACATAGCTAAATAGCTAAGTAGAGGTACTATGAACGGTAAGATTCCAACAGTACAGCGTGACATGATCAGCGGAGGCTTGACCGGTGAGTCAGCATACAAATGGGCTTTGTTTGTAGCAGAGCATTATTTGTTTGACTCTGATGATCCTTTGCTGTACGATGTATTTAAATCGATGGCTGAGTCGTTAGAGCCTAAACCGGGCAAGGCAACCGTGTCATCGTTTCACTCTAACAAACTGGAAAAGGAAATACTCAAATGGACTCAGTCTACGGATTAGATAACGTCAGCACCATCATCCTAGTGAGAGAGCTAGACAAACGTGTGTTCTACTACGATGGTAGTGATGACTGTCTGTGCAACGTCACTGAAGAGTCTGTACAGGCGCTGAAAGAAGCATTACAATCGGTGTTAGAAGAATACACTGATGTGATACTGCAACGTGTTCAGGACAATATGGAGCATTTCGATAATGAAGGTTGATCCTAAAACCGGATGTGATGACGACTACGATGAGGCGTTGAAGTTCTGTATCGAAGAGATCATCGAAGAGATCCATCGTGTGAAAGAACTTGACAAACTTGCAGTGGAGTCAATATACTATTCGATATTCGGTGTTGACGTTGAAGTTCGATACCAAGAATATTTGAATGAGCTAAAGGAGCCGTGATGACTAAGAAAGTAAAGCTTCGCCTAATCTTAGATCGTGAAGGTTACATTACGTTTGGGTATAGCAGGTTGTTACCTCCAAACTTCATAGCCACAATTGAAAACGGACAAATTGTTCGTATGGAGAAAATATAATGGAAAATATCTATAGCATCGATCAGCTTGAAGAGTACCTATCAACGCTGGCAATCGGTACAGAGTCTGTTCAGAAGATCTCAGAGTTCTGTCGTCTTCAAGAGAATAGAATGGATTATCTCCGCAAGCGTGTTGACACAGCCGCACAGCGACTTGGACATGACCTAATCAATGAGTGCATGAATGATGACTGATATCAGAGTGAGAAGAGCGATGGAGCCTTTGCTCAAAGAAGCTTTAAAGCACCTAGAGTCTGCGAATGAGCTGATCAATGACACAGGTGATGTAGAGTCTGAAGAACTAGACCAGATATCTACATCGGTTTCTCATGCGCATACTAAATTGGAATATTACTTAGGGAGCCTATGATGGTAAAGTATGTCTCGCAAGAATCGAAGCAATGGTGCTTAGACAGCCTTTATGAAATCTTAACAGAACTCAGAAAGCGTGAAGCACGTGTACTCGATGTCGGGCGTAAAACACAAATTCAACAGCAGATCATCCGGCTTGTCGATAACATCGAAATAGCAAAAAAAGGGATACAAGTTAATGGCGTTCGTTGACACACACATCGGCTGTCCTAAATGCGACAGCTCCGATGCATTCGCAATCAATGATAACGGTTGGGGTCACTGCTTTAGCTGTGGCTCTAACATACCTCCTGAAAATTCAGGGATAACAGCAGAGGTAATACCTATGCGTGGTAGGGTGACATCACCTAAACAGAGATCGTCCGATACAGAGCCTTACAATGCGTCTCAGGGCATCTCTTACAGCAACTTAGCGGTGCGTAAACTTAACATCCACACCTGTCAGGTCTATGGTGTTGGTTTAAGAGGCACTGACATGGTGTTTCCTTACAACCGCAACAAAGCCGCTAAAGTTCGTATCAACAATGAGAAGAGGTTCAAGACTGAAGGTGACTGGTCAGCCTCTAACGATCTATTTGGGCAAGATAAATTCCCTTCTGGGGGAAAGACTGTTATTGTCACCGAAGGTGAGTATGATGCTATGTCAGCCTACCAGATGCTACACCCTCAGAAGGTTGCTGTAGTCTCTGTGCGTAATGGTGCAGGATCAGCCTTAAAGGACTGTGAAGCTAACTATGAGTATCTAGATAGCTTCACCAATGTCATCTTTAGCTTTGATTCTGATCAGGCTGGCTTAGAAGCTCAGGCACTCTGTGCAGAGCTGTTCAGTCACAAGGCCTACAGTGTGGTCCCTGTCAACGGCTTGAAGGATGCCTCAGACTATCTACAGAACAATCGTTCTGCTGAGTATGTCAACGCTATCAAACATGCTGAGAGATGGACACCTGATGGAATTGTTGCAGGCTCTAACCTCTATGATGAGGTAATGAGACCGGTACAGAAGTCTGACGTAGACTATCCATTCGGAGGGCTGAATAAGCTCACCTACGGTATCCGTAAAGAAGAGTTGGTGACAGTGACAGCAGGGTCTGGTCTAGGTAAGTCACAATTCTTACGTGAGGTGATCTGGCATATCATTCAGAACACACAGTCTAATATCGGTATGATGTTCTTAGAAGAGTCAACCCGGAAGACTGGACTGTCTTTGATGTCGTTAGCCGCTAACAAGCCTCTACACCTACCAGATACTGAGGCAACCCAACAGGAGAAAGATGATGCTTTTCATCAAACCCTTGGTACAGATCGTCTGTATCTCTTTGATCATTTCGGCTCCAGCGATGTTGATAATATCGTCAGTCGTGTTCGCTACCTTGCCAAAGTTGCCAGATGTGATTATGTGTTCGTTGATCATATCAGTATCATTGTTTCTGCTCAGTCTAACGGGGATGAGCGTAAAGCGATAGATGAGATCATGACCAAGCTACGGATGTTGGTTCAGGAGACAGGGATTGCAGTGATCTGTGTGTCACACCTTAAACGTCCTGAGTCTAAAGGACATGAAGAGGGTGCGGCAACGTCACTGGCACAGCTTCGTGGCTCTGGATCGATTGCACAGCTCTCTGACATGGTTATAGGCTTAGAACGTAATGGACAGGCTGATGATGAGAAAGAGCGCAACACTACGTATGTACGGGTGCTGAAGAATCGTTTCAGTGGTACAACTGGTAAAGCCTGTGCATTGCTGTACAATCACCATACCGGGCGTATGCGTGAGGACGAGGTCGATGCGTTATGATACAGGACAGCCTGTTCGAAGAGAGTGATGAAACAGATGATCTCAGTCCTACGATTGTTTGCAGACACTGTAATCAGGAGAAACCTCGTGAAATGTTTCGTTTGTATCGTAGGGCTACAGGTGATCGAGAGTGCCGTAGCACTTCTTGTAAAGACTGTCAGAAATACAATGCTTCTGTCGTAGCTCGCATAAAAGAGACGGCCCCACCTGTTTCAGATAACTGTGATTGTTGTGGTAAAACTGATACTAAACTGGTTTTAGATCATTGCTATCATACCGAACAGTTTAGGGGCTGGCTCTGCTCTCATTGTAATTTGTCGATAGGCTTGCTTGGCGATGATGAAGACGGTATACTAAGGGCATTAAGTTATTTGAGAAAAAAATGAATAAGTTAATATTGGATATCGAGACGAACAGTGTCCACAGCACGATTTGGCTTTGTGTAACACAGGATGTTAGTACAGGAGTAATTGAATGTCATACAGATCCATCAACTCTGGCTCCACTGGTAAAGGAGTACGATCAAATCATCGGTCACAACTTAATTGGTTTCGATGCACCAGTGTTGCGGACAGTTTGGAACATTGGGATTCCGAAATCGAAAGCGGTCGACACGTTGATTCTTTCAAGACTTTTGAACCCCGTCATCGAAGGAGGCCACAGCTTGAAGGCATGGGGTCAGAGACTGGAAGATCGGAAGATTGAGTTTGCATTTGAGGACTTTGACAATGGACTTACTCAAGAGATGCAGGATTACTGTATCCAAGATGTTAGACTTACCCGTAAGCTCTATCAGTTCCTTACTAAATCCCTTAACGAATGGAAAGATCCGTCGAAGAGTATACTACTGGAACACGACATCGCAGTCATTTGCAGGCAACAGGAACGAACAGGCTTTAAACTGGATGTATCTGCAACTCAAAGTCTGCGAGCTTCATTTATGGATCGCATGGGCGTTATTGAGGACGAGGTTCAGGCAGTGTTTCCGCCGATTACTGAGGAGCGTTGGTCTGAAAAGACCGGCAAGAGGCTGAAGGATAAGGTGACAATCTTTAACCTTGCATCACGTAAGCAGATTGCAGAGCGATTGATCAGCAAAGGATGGAAGCCAACAAAACAAACAGAGAAAGGTCAACCGATTGTCGACGAGAGTACGCTTGAAGGGATTGATATCCCGGAGGCTCAACTGATCGCTGAGTATCTCATGCTTCAGAAACGTGTCGGTATGATCGACTCATGGCTGAAACATGTCGATGAAGAGACAGACCGGGTGCATGGAGGTATCATCACTAATGGGACTATTACCGGGCGTATGACACATAGAAATCCGAATTTAGGTCAAGTGCCTAGTGTGACTAAACCGTTCGGTAAGGAGATCCGATCACTGTGGACTGTTGATGACGGTAATGTATTAGTCGGGACAGATCTTGCAGGGATTGAATTAAGGTGTCTTGCACACTACATGCGGGATGATGAATGGACAGAGGAACTTTTAAATGGCGATATCCATCAGAAGAACGCTGATGCCGCAGGTATCACACGCCCTCAAGCAAAGACGCTTATCTATGCTACCCTATACGGTGCGGGACCAAGCAAAGTTGGCAGTATTGTTGGAGGTGGGGCGAAAGAAGGGAATGAAATCCTGCATCGCTTTTATTCTAACACCCCTAAGCTACGAATCCTCATGGAGAAGGTGGCGAAAGTGGCGAGCGAAGGGTATGTACCGGGCTTGGACGGTAGAAGAATACTGGTGCGTTCAGAGCATGCCGCACTTAATTCACTACTACAAGGGTGTGGGGCTATCATTGCAAAGCAGTGGTGTATTGAAGCGCATAAAACCCTACGACAAAAAGGACTACCTGTACAGCAGGTTGCATTTGTCCACGACGAAATACAAGTTGAAACAGCGGAGAGATATGGTGAAGACGTTGCACAGATTATGTGCGAATCGGCCTCACAAGCCGGGATTACCATGGGCTTTCGATGCCCAGTAGATGCCGAAGCAAAAATCGGTAAAAATTGGTTTGAAACTCATTAAGAGTATGTTATAATATTGTTTTAGTCACCACTAAGGAGAATGACTATGAATGACACACAGCGTGTTAAGATCAAAGCCGATGTCATGTGGGCTTATTTAGATCGTCGTAACGAGATGTCGAACAAGTATCAGATCGACCTCTGCAATCTCTCAGACGGTGCTGTTTCTGCCCTAGAATCTATGGGGCTGACAGTCGGTCAAAAAGAAGGCAAGGGTTACTTTGTAACCTGTAAGTCCAACAATCCTATCCGGGCTTACGATAGCTCTGGTGAAGAGTTGGATGGTGTCGGTATCGGCAACGGTTCTCAAGCTGTTGCTTTGGTTGGTTTCTATGATTGGAACTGGAAGAACAAGGCCGGTCGTAGCCCTTCTCTTCAGAAGCTGGTTATCTCCGAACTTGTTTCGTTCGAAGGCGATGCAGGTGATGTATCTGTGTCTGTCGACGACGACGAGCTGTTATAATGAACCATGCCCTTATCGATGCAGATATTCTGAACTATCGCATTGGGTTTGCCTGCAACAATGAAACTGAAGGTGTCGCCATCAGAACGATGGCACACTTCTTAGAGGATATGTTGCTGGTCGATTTACCGAAAGTCCAGACATGGGAGCTTCATCTCACAGGGAAGAAGAACTTCCGTAATGACATTGCTGTCACTGTACCGTATAAGGGCAACCGTAAAGGCACTGAGAAGCCTGTCCACTATCATCTGTTACGGGAATACCTTGTAGACGCTTGGTCGGCCACTGTGTCGGACGGTATCGAAGCAGATGATGCATTGGCAATCCGGGCGACAGAGCTAGGAGACACTAGCGTGATCGTGAGCCTTGATAAAGATCTCGATCAAGTCCCCGGATGGCATTATAATTTTACGAAGAAGGAGCTGTACCACATTGATCCTGTTGAGGGTCTGTTTAGATTCTATAAGCAGATGCTCACAGGTGACCGTGTGGATAATATTAAGGGTGTTAGAGGCATCGGTGAGGTTAAAGCCGAAAAGCTTTTAACTGACAAGAGCGAACAGGAGATGTGGGATATCTGCGTTGAACTGTTGGGTTATGATAGAGCTGTTGAGAACGGACATTTGTTGTACATGTTGAGAAAGAATGATGACGTATTTCAACCGCCGCAACTTTGTTGCGAAACACAATGACAGGTTCAACAAACCGAAAGTCTTCAAAGACCGTAAAAAAGCCTACAAGAAAGGCGAACGCAGGCATAAAAACTCAGTCTGCGAAGGCGAAAGGTCGTAGGTTGCAACAGACTGTTAGAGACTCGATACTCAACGCTTTCCCTAATTTAGAGACTGATGATGTACGTAGTACCTCTATGGGGGCTGGAGGAGAGGATGTCCAGTTATCACCGGCGGCAAGGAAGCTGTTTCCCTACACTGTTGAATGTAAGAATTTAGCAAAGATTGCAGTCTATAATTATTACGTCCAAGCAACTGGACACAATGACTACGAACCTCTTGTAGTTATCAAGCAAGACAGATCAAAGCCATTGGCTGTCGTAGATTTAGAACACTTTATGGAGCTTGTAAAGAAATGATTGATTTGCATGAGATGGCTAAGGAGTTTGATTGTAACTTTGCTAGAGATCATCAAGTTGCTGGCGAGCATTACACATCGAAGTCAATACAACCTTGGGACTTTATGCAGGCTGTAATGTCTGAAGAACAGTTTGAAGGCTACATTCGTGGTAACATTATCAAATACATAGCCCGATATCCTGAGAAGGGTGGTAAGATCGATGTTGAAAAAGCCCGTCATTATATTGACAAACTGCTTGAGTTACTGTAGAATGGACGGTTCCGTTTTATGCTGACGATTGAAGAACTGAAAGAAAAACTGATGCAGGTTGAAGAGGTCACTCTGATAGAACTCTTAGAGCTAACGTCAGAAGACATCGTCAACCGTTGCGGTGACTTAATTGAAGAACAATACGAAACTCTGGAGAGCCAATTCGATGACAACACATCTTGGGATAACGATTGATTATGAAAGAGACCTTAGACTCAGTGATCAAGCAATTAAACTCATGCAAGACTACTATATGCTTGAGCATGAAAACAGTCCTCAGCAAGCCTTTGCACGTGCTTCAGTGGCTTACTGCGATGGGGACCTCGACTTTGCACAGCGTATTTATGATTATGCTTCGAAAGGTTGGTTTATGTTTGCGTCACCTGTGTTGTCAAACGCACCTGAACATGGCAGAAACAATTGGGGCTTGCCTATTAGTTGTTTCCTTACTTACGTGGGGGACAATCTTAATAGCCTTATTGAGCATAATGGTGAAGTAGCATGGCTCTCCGTCAAAGGCGGAGGTGTCGGAGGTCATTGGGGTGATGTCCGGGGAATCAGCGATAAAGCTCCCGGGCCTATCCCATTTATGAAAGTGATAGACTCTCAGATGACTGCGTACAAACAGGGGAAGACACGGAAAGGAAGCTATGCCGCTTACTTAGATGTGAGTCACCCTGACATCGAAGAGTTTATTAGTTTTAAAGTACCGACTGGTGGGGACATCAATCGGAAATGTTTTAATTTGTTTAACGCTGTGAACATCACAGACAACTTTATGGAGTGTGTAATCAATGATACAGAATGGCAACTTACAGATCCAAATACAGGAATTGTCAGAGATACAATCAAAGCTCGCAAGCTTTGGCAACGAATACTTGAGGCTCGCTTCAGAACTGGCAGTCCTTACCTTAACTTTATCGACACAGCCAGACGAGGCTTACCAGAAGCTCAAAGAAAACTTGGATTGTCAATTAATGGCAGTAACCTCTGCAACGAAATCCATCTCGCAACAAGTGAAGAACGCACAGCAGTCTGTTGCCTCTCAAGCGTCAACCTCGAAAAATACGATGAGTGGAGAACAAGTGGCATGGTTGGCGACCTTATCCGATTCTTGGACAACGTGCTTCAATACTTTATTGACAACGCACCAGAAGAACTTGGAAAAGCTGTCTACTCAGCTTATAGAGAGCGTTCAGTCGGCCTCGGAGCAATGGGATTCCATGGGTATCTCCAAAGCAAAGGGATAGCTTGGGAGTCGTGGCAGGCGGCCAGTGAGAACTATGCAATCTTCAAAGAGATCAAAGAACAGTCTTTACAGGCCACCTACTCTCTCGCTATGGAGCGTTCTGAATGTCCTGATGGAGTGGGTTATGGTGTTAGAAATATGCATCTGTTGGCTATTGCTCCTAACGCTAATTCTAGTATCCTATGTGGGTGTTCTGCTAGCATTGAACCACGTATTAGCAACTGCTTTGTCCATCGTACTCGTGCCGGTAGTCATACTGTTCGTAATCCGTACTTGGAGGAACTTCTAGATGCCAAAGGACAGAACACCAAGAAGGTATGGCAAAGTATTCTTGAGAATGAAGGCTCTGTACAGCACTTGGAGTTCCTATCCGACGAAGAGAAGGCTACATTTAAGACAGCATTTGAACTCGATCAGGGATGGGTTGTCGAACACGCCGCCAAAAGACAAGAGTTTATATGTCAGGGGCAGAGTGTTAACGTGTTCTTCCCATCGGGTACTGACAAGGCTATTGTTAATCAGGTACACCTCAAAGCGTGGAAGGAAGGGCTTAAAGGATTATATTATCTACGCACGACAGCAGGTGTTACAGCGGAGAAGGTTGGGACTAAAGTGGACCGTAATGCGCTGAAGGACTTTGAAGATACAGAGGAGTGTTTAAGCTGTCATGGCTAGAACTAAGCAAACAGAACGAGTAAAGATAGAACCTGTTATTAAAGGCACGAGTATAGGCAGAGGTATGACTAAGACATCATCGATGAATAAGAACAAGAGACGTTCTTACAAACCTTATAGGGGACAAGGATGAAAGAAGAGATAAGCAATCTGATTAAAAGACTGGATATAATTAAGGACTCTGACCCCTTTAATAGACGACTACTTAATGATTGTTTTACGGTCTTACAAAAATCATACAGCGAGATAGAAAGACTGCAATACCACAACAATAACCTGATGAATGTAATATATCAGAACCAAACAGAACTGGAGAACTTAGATGCCCCTACTAGAGAGTAACACAGCATACAAGCCCTTTACCTACCCATGGGCTGTAAAGTATGCAACAGAACATGAGCGCATTCACTGGATAGAAGATGAACTGGAGTTACAGACAGATGTCAATCACTGGAAGTCGGGGGCATTATCGGAAAGCGAGAAGCACCACATCACCCAGATCCTGCGGTTATTTACGCAAACAGACGTGGCGGTTGGAACAAACTATCTTGAGTATTACATTCCCAAGTTCAAGAACAACGAAATCAGAGCCATGCTCACAGCCTTTGCTTCACGTGAGTTCATCCACCAACGAGCATACGCCCTTCTCAATGACACTCTTGGACTTCCTGAAGAGGAGTTTAGTACGTTCCTAGAATATCATCAAATGTCTGCAAAACTGGAGTTCATGTCCGGATTAGACGTACATTCTCATGCAGGCACAGCAATGGCTATCGCACGTTCTGTACTGAATGAAGGGATGTCGTTGTTCTCAGCATTTGCAATGTTGTTAAACTACCAGAGATTCGGTAAGATGCCGGGTATGTGTACTGTTGTTGAATGGTCAGTACGTGATGAGAGCCAACACGCTGAAGGTATGGCGAAGTTGTTTAGGGAGTTCTGCGAAGAACATCCAAGAGTTGTGAATGATGATTTTAAGAAAGATATTTACGAAATGTTTAGAACTGCGGTCAAGCTGGAAGACAAAGTTATTGATCTTGCGTATGAGATGGGTGACTTGGAAGGTTTGTCGGCGGCAGATGTCAAGCAGTACATTCGCTACCTCGCAGACAGACGTTTACTCCAACTTGGTCTCAAGACGAACTGGAAGGTTAAGGAGAATCCTTTACCGTGGATGGAAGAGTTATTAGGTGGTAGTAGTATGAGTAATTTCTTTGAGAAGAGGGTTACAGACTACAACGCACATGGATTAGAAGGAGACGATTGGGGATGGTAGCGGCAAGGTTTCATCATGTATTCGGGCTGTCGATAGAGACGGTACAGAGCCAACCAGTGCTAGGTTGGAAACAAGATCAGGACATCGACGAGGCACAGGTATTCTTTTTTGATGGGTTTGTAATCAATATCCCCTTTGTTAAGATTATGATCGGGGATGTTTTTGAAGCATTTGAGTAGACTCTAACAGAATCTCTCCAGTGAGATCTTAGCCCCTATGCAGGGGCTTTTTTATTCGTTAGTTCCGCTGAACATTCCCTGCACAGCTTTGGTTGCATCTTCGATGCTTTGCTTAGCGTCTTCGTCACGACCGAAGTAGATCGATGGTAAGCTTGCAAAGGTCTGGATCTTACCTAATCTCACGATGTTCTTCAAGATACCCATCTCTGCCGGTGTCAGCGTAGCCGCATCGCCCTTCAGGATTTTAACCATGACCTTACGTGCTTTAGTGTTTGTTGCAAACTCTGCCGCCGCTTCTACCGGCAGTCTTCCACCTTTAGCGAGCATTGCAAGTTTTGTAGCCGCTTCAGACACGTAACGTGCTTTAGGGCCACCTAACGATCCGCCAATCTCACTGCCTAGCTTCATCGTTTTATACAGATCAGTGGCAGACAGATCAGCCGGGTCAATACGCTTAAAGATACCCTCCATCATAGTGAACAGGCGGTCCATCTCTTCTAAACCTTGTGATGCACTGCTGTCACCAAACAACAGTTCATTCTCCATTAGAGTTTCTTTTGCCTGCCGAAGCTTGATGATATCTAAGTTTCCTTCAGAGTCTGATAATTTACGCATCTCACGGTTAAACAGAGCCTGCTTAACTTCAGGCCATAAAGAAGGATGCTCTTGCTGAATCAGACTGGCGAAGATTCGAATCTTGTCAGGATCTGTGGCTGAGTATTCCAAGGCTTCAACAATCTCTGTTGGTGTACGTGCAGATGCATCAAACTTAAAGAACTCCATTAGCGGTCCGCTAGTTTCGTCCTCTAATGCGGCAAACCGGCCTGCAACACGATCTCGTACATCTTTCAGCTTCTTTGCATCGGGAACGTCTGCTTCAGCCATAGAGTCCAGACCACGTTTCATGATCCGTTGCATCTGTCCTGCGACAGTTTTAGCAACCCCAGGATCTAAGTCTGCAACACCCGGAATACGACCTGACCAAGCAATATCCCCTAACTCAGCTAAGATAGTCTGATATTCGCTAGGGCTTAACTGACGAAGTTTTCCTTTCTCACTGAGGATCTGCTCTCTGATCTTTAGGATAGTGTTTGCTGGGGCTTGATTTACTCTGACCCGGAGACCATACTTATCAATTAGAGTGTCAATCTCTGGTAACAGAAATTCTAAGTCAAAACGGATTGATGGATCTAGCGAATCAAAGTCTGCCTTGTTAGCATCACGTAGCGCCTTCATACGCTTCTTAGACCAACCATTATAAATAGTTGCTAGTCTACGGCTGACTTCAGCAGGCTTCTTACGCCCTTCAGCGGCTCCAACAATCTTACGCATAGCGTCTTCGATCTGCTTCGCTTGTTTGATGTCAGCGTCTTTCCAAAGCTCGACGTTAGACCGTACACCGGGGCTAAGCTTCCGGGCATCAACACGACGACCTGCTTCTTCTAAGCCTAGAACACGTTCAGCCTCTGCAAGCTTTGTTGTCCTGCGGCGTGGGTTTGTTTCTGCTAACGCCTGACGGTATAAGATCTGTCCACGTGTCTCTTCGATTCCAAAGTCTGTTAGAGACTGTTCAGCAAGTCTCTGTGCGTCAGAGTCAAGTGCATCTATACGGGTTTCTTTAAAACCTTTCCGGGATGCACCGGGAAGACTAGGTGTGAGAGGAAGTTCAGGAGAGGCTCCAATTGCCATACCTAACACTGGGTTGACTTCAGCACCGAAACCTGCGGCAGAACCCTGTGCAGTACGCATAATCGTATTACGTAGACCGCCTCCACCAAACATAGGCAATGATTCAATACCGTAGTACATCGCCTTCTCTGCGGTACTGGCATCTTCTCTTAGCTGTGTAGGTAGGCCTGTGTAGCCACTCATAAATTCGCCAGCTTCTTGGTATGTAGGGAAGCCTGTACCGGCAAGAACATCAAAGTCTACATCTTCCCCTGTCGCATATTCATACCCAGCTTCAGCTAGACGTGGTATTTCACGTGGGGTAGATACTAAGCCTGCAACACCACTTTGTAATGCCTGCAATCCGGTAATCGCTGGTCGGGTGTCAACATACTTACTGACATCTAACATACCTCCACGACCAAAAGGGCTTTTAGAAATATACTGCCCAGCGTCATCGAGGATCTCTTTAGCCGCTGATGCAAAGACATCAGTGATACTTGAAGATTGTATGGTTGCTTGCTCTACAGCTTTCTTACGCTTCTTTTCACGGTTGCGATCAGGGCCATACAAGCCCATTAGTTCTCTGTATTCTGCTTCTGTCACTGTCCAGCTCCTAATTGACGTAGTTCGTCACGAACAGCCCTGAGCAGGTTTTGCTCAGCAGGGCTTAATTGACCTTCTTTGTTGGCCTTGGTTCTTAGCATGTTCTCTACAATAATAAGTTTACGAGAGCGTGGCATGGCTTCTAGTCGCATTCTCTTTTGACTTTCTGGCATAGGTGCTGAAATCTGACCAATAAGAGGTGAGGCAAACGTACCCATTTGTGCTAACACCATTGTATCAATCACAGCATCACGTTGCTGTACACCTCGATTGTACTGTTCAGCTAATCTGGTACGCTCATCCGTTAGTTGACGGCGTTCTACAGGCAATAGATCAGACGCACCGGTTAAGTCTGCGTCAATCTGTTGAATCCGTGCTACTACTTCTTGCTCAGTCTGCGGAGCTACCCTAGCCATCGGAGGTTCTTCACCAGTAGGCCTAGTTTCTACAGTTTCACCGGGTGTCACCGCAGGTGCTTGGGAGGCTTGGTCACGTTGGTCACGCACAGACTGTAGATTGTCCGAATCCTGTTGAGTGACAGGGCTTTGATCGATAGCTGTTAGAGCCTGTTCAGCAGTCTCTACTTGAGAGGTCTTCTTTGCAGTATCATCTCCCTGATGCTTCGACTCAACTCTAAAGCTCTTGTCAATTGTCGGATCAATTTTACCGGGTTCTGTCGAGCCTTTAACATCATTGGCACGGAAAAATTCAGCAAGTTCTTTCGTTGCCGCTGATTGATACCCAAGTAAATCTGTTCTACGCTTACCTTCTTTATCCGGTGTTTGGAAGTACGTTAGCCTAGCTTCAGCGTCTTCACGAGCTTTATTGGCACGGATACGCATGTATTCGATAATCTTTTTAATACCGCCGGGGCTGTTGAGAACTGTTGGTAGCGTCTTAGCTAAGAACTCACGGTCAGCGTTAGACGGGTTTGTACCAAGGGTTTTGATTTGCTCTAACAATGCCTGTCCGATGATAGACTCAGCTAACTGAGTATTTTCTACCATGCGGTTAGTTTCTTCGCTTGTTAAACCAAACGATTGTGCTAATGAGTATATATTTTCTTTGATTTTAGCAAGAGGCCCTGTAAAGATTTCGTTATTGTCTACAGCACTTTCAATATTGTTCTGCAATGACAACACAGCTTCTGAAGCATTGTTGACCTTTTCAAATCTCTCTTGAAGGTCAGCTCTGGTATTGCCTATACGGATTTCATCAAGCTCAGCCTGCTTAGCGGCTCCTGCCTCCATTGCTTCCCGCTCAGAAACCTCTTTAGCTCCCTGCTTCATGATGTTAGTTAATTCTCGCTCTAAAGCAATCTTAACGGCAGGGTCTTTAGTTGCTTCAATTTGCATCACTAATCGGCGAATCTCTGGAACCTTGCTTCCATACTGTACAAAGCTGATCGCACCATATTTTAGCTTTGCCGCATCCATCAAGTCTTTATCTAATTGTTTGGCCTTATCTGCGGCGACTATTGCAGACTGTAGCATACCACGCTGACGGAACTGCTCAGCCATGTCACGGTAATACTGAGATGTACCAAACTCTCCGCTAACACCTCGTGCGACTTCCTGCTGTTGTCTAGCTCGCTGTACACGTGGGTCAAAGGCCGCACCAGCCTGTGCGATGTTTGTAAACAACCGCTGATTAGGTGCTGAGTCAAACTGAGGGGCTTGCTGACGGATCTCTTGCCGTACTGCATCTTCCACCATCTGTGGTGATGCAAACAATCCTAAGATTTGTGATTCTGCCATTATAGTTCACCGTAGTATGCTGAGTTAGGATTGTCAAATCCTGTGGTTGGTGCATAGTAGTAAGGCTGACTGTAATCGACTTTACCACTAAACAACCCTGCATCATAGGCTTTACCGCCAAGCTGACCTAAAGAGCTAAGAAGCGCCTCTGTACGGCCTGCGGCGACATTACCAGACTGTGCCTGCATACGTGCGATAGCTGATGCAGAGTCTGCTGATCGACCTGCGGCGGTTAATCGTGCCGCTCTTTCTTGCTCAGCCAAAGCTAGGCCATAATCCATCTCAGAGCGCCCAAGGCCGTAAATGTCTTGCTCTTGTCCGAACAGTGTTTGAGCTAGCAACAAGTCTCTAGAGATATCCGAACGTGCAACGTCATAGCTTTCAGCGGCTGTTCTGGCTCTCTGAGCCTCTTGAGCCTGCATCAGCGCCATTGCATAAGGATTAGCCGCACCCCCGTAGCCCATGTCAACTCCAAGACCTGTTAAGCCTTTAGAAGCTAAGCCGCTAAACATACGTTCCTGCGCTAACTCACGACCGGGCTGTGACAAGGCTTCTAAGCGGGCTGTACGAGCCTCTGCCGCCGCCATAGGGTCAATGTCGATGCCACCCAGCATCTGCTCACCCATGCCTGCATAGATGTCAGCACGTTGTTGGAATCGAGGATCTAAGTCAAACCCGACATCAGTTAGACGCCCTTCAGCATCGACCTCTGTCCGCATCGTACCGTAAGGGCTTGTAAAGCCTACCGGACGAAACTTAGCCGCCTCTTCAGCCGCCGCACGGTTTTCACGCTCTGCCGCTATCTGACGATCTATACCAGCCTGCTGTGCTTTAGAGCTACGGTATGACCCGTATGCACTAAGGGCGGCTCCTGCTACTGCTCCCCACATCGTTAAACTCCGTTGTCTCTTCTGACGGTAAATGATGTGCCGCCATTGTGTGATGTATTGATTCCTGTCACTGAGTGTCCCTCATAAAATCTAACTTGCGTCCCCGGTGATGCAGTACCGGTAAAAGTCCCATCGCTAGAAACCACCCGGTAACCTTCTTTAACATAGACTGTGTAAGTCGTATCCTTTCCCGGCCCTTGAGTATAACCCCCTGAAAAGAATGCAGATCCAATTAATGCCGCTAGTTGCGGTACTTGGTTGTTTTCAAAGTTTGCAGAGTCTGGTGCTAATCCACCACTCATTAAAGTTGTTTCATTAGAAAACCCACTTAAACCCATCACCTTTGTACCATTGAGGTATACATCTCTGGGATTGTTCTTTCCTGCAACTTCCGTTCCATTCAGTAGGATAGACTTTTCATACCATTCAAAAGATGTACCATTAAGCGCAATTGCCATGATTAATCCTGCGTATAAATCTGGAGATTGTTACTGCCGTCTACATAGATACGTACTGTTCCAGCAGTCGATTCAGATGCGTAGGCTACCGCAGGGATAGCGTCAATCTCTTGCTTAACATAGGCAGTTGTTGCAATTGTAGTGCTATCGTCCGCTGTGGCCGCTGTAGGGGCTGTCGGAGTTCCAGTTAAAGCGGCATCTACTAAGGGTGCAAACCCCGCCGCTACAAAGGCTGTGGTGGCTATTGTTTTATCTGCTGTGCCAGAGGGTTGTGTCTCGGCTCTGGCGTTGCCTGTAAAGGTTGGAGCGGCTAAATCAGCCTTCTCTGTAAACTTAGATGCAATCTCATCAAACTCTGCATCCAACTCCGACCCTTTAACTTTCTTATTGATGTTTCCGGGTGTTAGAGCATCTTTATCTGTAAAATTTGTATTCTTTGTATAGTTTCCCATCTACGTCACCAGTTTACCTGTTTTAGCGAATATGTCCATTTTCTGTATCGACAACGATCCGCCGTTAATTGTGGATTCAATACCGATCTGCACGACAGCACCTCTACCACCCACGTTGATTGAAATGTTATCTAGAATCTGACCGGAGGTGTATTCAGCTTCATTGTCATCTCCGTCATCTGAAAAATACTGATCGACGTTGTATTCATAGGTTTCCCCAGATGACAAATTAAACTGACGGAACTCATAGTCTGTACCGTAATCAAACGCATACTTCAGCAGGGCTACCTGACCAACACCACCTAAGATAGCCAGTCTCATTTTCTTTAACAGCTTCTCAGTTGTTGGGCTGTCGAAGTCAAAGTAGTTGGTAAAGTAAACTAGACTATAAGCTGTACCGTTGTCGGCATAGTTACCGTACTGACCTACATAGCCTTCTTGACCTAGAAGTAGAGTATTACTACGTGTCAATGCAAACGCTGTTGGGTTGATATTGGTCCATTTAGTAACTCGAAATGAACCGTCCTGCAATGGCGCTCTAACATCAAACACATAGGTCAGGTTAGCTGAAGGGAATGACAGTAAATAGAATGCATCATTCGGTGAATAAATAGACTTGATTCGTGTTTTAGGCTCAGAGGTTGCAAAGCTTACAATATCGTCTCTAACATTCTTTGAGATATCCCGCATAGGTGCTGAAGTCTCTTGAATTGTACGACCTAATGCCCTAACACCATCAGCGGCTAAGAACACCACCTCTGTGCCGATAGACTGTACACTATCACGAGCGATACAGCCTACACCAGTGATGTGGTCAACCATTCTAAACCCTTCACCGGTAGGGTCTTCCCCGCCAGCAAAGAGTGCAATGTTTCTATTCCCAAAGATCACCAATCGATTGTTGTACTGTGTAACCGCTGTAACTTTGTCGTCTTCACCGAAGACTTCACGAATATTGATATAGCCTGTACCGGTCCCTGTGAAGGTGGTAGGCTCTAAGATCTTAGACCAGTAGACGGTATAGTCATCAGCAACCCATACCCGGTTAAAGCAGGCCGCACCACAGGATGGTGTCGTCGATGCAGGTGCGGCAGTAAGTTCATAATACGTGCCTGTTGTGTCATCATAGTACACCATTGTATGATCTTGCTGAACAAACAATGCTTTGTTGTTGTAGCTGATAATCTGCCAATCGTCTTCAGTGATGTTGATCGCTGTGCCAGACTGTGGGAGTACCTCTTCCGGGTCATCACTGCCGTCTAAACGCCAGAGTTTGTTATCAGCGGTGAACAAGATACGCAGATTACCAGATGATTCAACGTGTTCTGCAATAGCCCTAACTTGCCCAGTCATACTGACGGAAGTACCTGACAACGGTGTCCAACCCTTCCTAGCACCGATCCTACCGAACTTATCAATGATACAGTTCTTAGCCTCTAACGCAAAACCAGAGGCCAGTGTAATACCAGACTCTTGTGTATTCAGCCCGAAAAAGCCGGGGGCGGCAAGTGTGATTGGACGTAATTGACTAGCCATTAAATAGCCCTAAACACTAACTCTTCAGAGTGCTTCTCTTGATCAAATGAAATTGCATCATTGAGCATTCTGTTTGCAGTGGCGTAAGCGGCCACAGGAGACGCTCCACCGTCCTCTCCACGCTCTTCTAAGGCCTTGGCATAGGCAAGCATAATAATAGGGGCTGACGGGGCGTACAGTTTGTCTGTGTTGTTAACGAGCTTAGAAGGTCGAACCACTAAGTTGAAACGAAGCTCATAGACTCCGTCAGGTTTAGGGTAGACTTCAGCAATCGTATCATCGTTTGCGTCTAAGCCGTTGAAGCTGTAATACTGTGGAGCGCCTGACGTGACGTTATCATAGTTTAGGTAGAGATCTGTAAACTCTTCCGCAGATTTGTACGTCATGTACCAGTTGCTAGTGTCGTTGACAACATTCAACACTTTTAGCCTGTCACCAGAAGATGTCAGAGTGTAAGCAAAAATACCTTCCGCAGTTGTTGTAGTGAGTGTAGTTCTTAGATGTGACCAGTCCCATGCATTCTCAACTTCGTGCTTAGCGTCATTCACAAGTTCGCCAATCAACTTTGAGTATACAGTAGAAGATACTGATTCGACTTCACGCTCACGTAGTCGAACAAGAACAGCGTTTACAAGTTCTTTGAAGTTCATTATTTCTTACGCTTATTAAGATTAGTACGGGAGACTTCTTTACCACGATAAGACGTATTTAGCATATTCGCAGTACGTGCGCCAACTTTGTTTTTACGCTTAGAATTGTCTTTCGAAGTTTGACCTGCTTTATAGGCCGCACCAGCGGCTACCGTACCAACGGCTCCAGTACCAACTACTGCTTTACGGACTTTAGACCGTGCCGCACGTTGACTTTTTGTAGCCTTCTCAACAGCGTTTTGTCCTGCTGTAGGTTTCTTCATTAAGTCATCAATGTGCTTACGAGCTTCACGTACAGCGGCTGATCCGTATTTCTTTGTGGCCTCTTGTACGCCTTTAGACATAATTAAACGAATGATTGCTGAAATTGCCATTACCACTTCACCTTATCGGCCCAATAAGCCGCTGACATTTTACCTTTAGATATGTTCTTGGCATGACGAGCCTTGAACGACTTTTTACGTGCTTTGTCTTTAGCGGATGTAGGGTTTTTACCAGCGCCTTTAACACCCTGTTGCCCAAACCGAATCGTCTTTACTTGGTCACCAACTTTAGCGACAACAACATGAGACTTCTTAGGGTGGGATGGGGTTCTCTTAGGTTTGTTATAGCCTGCAACACCTGCACGAGCTAATCTGGGATCTTTCTTCGTTGCCATCAGTCTTCATTCCTAGCGGCTGTAGCGTTGTGTTCAACAACAG
>Ga0208542_1000139_pt1 | contig 31028 bp, 47 predicted proteins | sample DEB08_DNA_3_FD_185495 | JGI IMG/M metagenome (GOLD analysis project Ga0208542, IMG submission 185495) | Aqueous microbial communities from the Delaware River and Bay under freshwater to marine salinity gradient to study organic matter... | ecosystem: Environmental > Aquatic > Marine > Coastal ... | reverse complement strand
TTTAGGAAGGTTGGAAGAGGCAGCAGCTAGAACAGAGTTTATAAAATTAAATAAAACTGAGACGAAAGATCTTCTTAAAGGTCAAAAAGCTTTAGAGAAAGATTTTAATACAGACAGAGCCAAGACTTTTCATAAAGAATATAAAAAGTTTTTATCTAAAAAAGATGGCTTTACAAGTGAAGAATTGTCCGATTTTTTGAAAAAAAGACAAGAGCTTTTGAAAAGGAAATTTGGCACAGACTTAGATCGTAAACTTGCCAATCAATTAAGCGAAATAGAAAAAGAATTAACTCAAAAGATAGTTCCCAAAAAAGGCGGTGTAATATCTGTTAATACTCTTATAGAAACTATTAAAGATATTAACAATATCATAAATTTTGAGCAGTTTGGAGGTGTTTCAAAAACACTTTTAGGAATTAGCAAAGAAATCGAAACTGCTTTGAAACCTGTCAAATCCTCATTGTTCGGAAATAATCTAAGAGAGGCAAATAAAAGATTTGCAGATCTTGCTAAGACTATTACCTCTGAACCTGAAATTGCTAAACTTCTTAAAACCAAACGCTATGACAAGATTGTATCTTATGCTGATATCCCTGAAAGATTCGATAAATTGATGAATGTTTTGCCAAGCGCAAAAATGAAAGGCAGATACTCCGAAGAACTAGCCGGTCAATTTGAAAATCTGTTAGAGAAAAGCAACAGCCTAAAAGATGATTTTAGAAAAACGCTTGTTGAGAATGCCATTGTAAAGCCGCTTTACACGAAAAGCGGAGATATCAGTTTAAAAAAAGCAGCTAATGTTTTTAAAGATGCAGCCACAAAAAAAAGGTTAAAGAACTTGTTGGGGGAAAAACAATTCAAGAGCCTAGAAAACCTTCAAAAAATTGCCGGAGAAGCCGGAGAGGCATTAGACAAATTTAGAAACTTTTCAGGGTCGGGCACAACATTAATTTCCTATGAAAACATGCTAGCTCCCATTACATCAATAATCGCAAGTGTTTCTAGCGGTTCTATTCTTCCACTAATCGCCAGCCCTGTTGCAAAAACACGGCTTTTAAAAATGCAATCAGAAATCTTTTCTAATCCAAAATATTCTCAATTGCTGATTGACTTGGCAAAAGCCAATAAAACAAGCAATCCTCAGAAATTTTTGGAAAAAGCAGCTCCACTGATTTCAGAAATTTTAAGAGAGCTAGGGAAGTTTGCCCAGGAAGAGAATTTGTCTCTTGAAGACCTTGGAATTGAGGAATAGAGAAGTTTTTCTCTTGTAGCATCAGGAAGGAGTATTTGACTTTTTCCTTCCCATTACCAGAGCCTCAATTTCTAAAAAATAATATATATTTACTAGCGAGAATAAATTAATTTTTATAATATTCAGTTTAACCATGTAACGGTTTTTACCGTGTAACACTAAAGAGGGGAGTGTGCAATGGCTAAAATGGATTTAAGCCCTGCCGATCGAGGTAGGCAAATCGCTTCAAGAAAAGCAGCCGGATTAATTCAATTCGGAACAGACGCACAAATTCAAGCAGGAACCAGAGATGATAGAGCCGTATCTGTCAAAGGCATGTACGACAATCTCGATGAAGTGCTTGAAGCTAAAGGTAAAATCCTTTACGCAGATGTCACTCTTACAAGCGCACAAGTCAAAGCACTAGCCGCAACTCAGATAGAGCTTGTCGCAGCTCCCGGAGCCGGCAAAGCCCTTATGTTTCATAGCGCACTTTTAAAACTAGATTACGGTGGAACTAACGCTTTTACTGAAAGTGGCGTCATTTTTGCAATTAAATATACCGATGATTCAGGTGTTCAAGTTTGTACACAAATTGAGGCTACAGGTTTTATCGACCAAACAGCAGACACTTACACAAATGCTGTAGCTAGCGCAAACGCTATTGTCGCAGCCACAGGCATTGAAAACCAAGCCCTTGTCCTTGACAATATACACAGTGGCGAAGTCGCAGGAAACGCAGCAAACGACAATACCTTGGTAGTACGCATTTACTACTCTGTCGTAGCGATTTAAGGGGGTCAAAATGGCTGTAGACTATAGACCCAAGATCATTCTTGATCCAAATGGCCAGCCTTTTAGCGAGCAAGTGATCTTTTGGTCAGCTCGCTTCTCAAAAGAAGGCGGTTCAAATGTTACTATCAATGCTTACGCAAAAGCCGGCCTGGATGAAACAACAGCCGGATGGCGTATAGCGCAAAACACCTACGATTCACAGGGTGATGTTATTGCTACAAAATACGCAGATGGAAGAGCAGACTTCCTTCATGTGTACGATAATGGCGACCAAGTAACAATTACCGCTGCTACAAAAGCAAATCCGGCAGTTATTACAGTAGACGCTACGGCATATGCAGGCGGTGACGCAGACGATATTGCCAATGGCGATATTATAGAAATTGACGGTGTAGTAGGCATGACAGAGCTTAACGACAAGTTCTACAAAGTTGCCAACTGGAACAGTGTAGCAAAAACTTTTGAGCTTACTGATCTTGATGGCAATAACATCAATTCAACAAGCTATACTACATATACATCGGGTGGAGAAGCCCATAAAAGGACATATAGTAATTACACTTTTAGCTAGGAGTTAGCAGATGCCGAACTATAAACCTTCCGCAACTGAGAACATCCTACGGCTAATCGGAATCCATACAGTCCATAAGTCAAGAGATCCTTTGCCGTCAGATACTAATTATGGTGTTCCAACTCTTTGGGTCAATGACAGCTCGGAAAAAGCCTTTATCCTCATTTTGGATGACGGGTCTGCAGGAACTTGGCTAGATCTAGGGGAAGCTCCATTCCCCAGAAATTTTGATAATTTTTACGATGCTTCTCTAGCCCCTCCGGTGGCTTCTGCCGGGGATTCTTACATCTTGGGTAATCAGACACCGGTGGACGCAGGATGGACGGCTGTAGGGGCTACAAATGACGATTACGTAGAGTATACAGGAAGCTCTTGGGTAGACTATACGCCCCAAGTTGGTCAAATTTCCTATTCCAACGATCTTACGGACTTTTATATCTACGATGGTTCGGATTGGATTAAGCTTTCAGGCTCGATTTCGGCACTAACCTATACCAGCGATTCTAGAAATCCCAACACCTCGGATAATAGCTATACAGTCCCTACATTGTGGATAGATACAAGTTCGGATACCGGCTATTTGCTAACCGATGTAACAGCTTCAATCGCTACATGGATTAAACTATCAAACAACCAACTTGGAGACGCTCAGGACAGTGTTAAATCTATTGCCACATCAACTGCCCCTCCTCCTACTGAGGTTAACGGAGATCGCTACATACTGGATAGTTCGGGTGCCCCTGATGCCGCTTGGGATGGAGCTTCACAAGGCGATATTGTTCAATATGATGGAGCTTCTTGGGTAGCTTTTACCCCAACTGAGGGTACTTTTTGCGAAGTTGAGGACGAAGATACCGTTTACATCTTTATCACTTCATGGGTAAAACTTTTTCAATATACAGGAGCCAGCTTCACTACAGATGGCGGCAGCGCAACTCCTTCAGACGCAGGTGTACTTGGCATTGTCGGAACAGCAGCGCAAGGCATTTTGACAGCCGGAACCGGCAATAATGTAATTGTGACAGCCAATGACGCTACAACAGCTCAAAAAGGCGTATTGGAAACAGCAACAGACGCAGAGGCAATTGCCGTAACAGCTACTGATAAAGCTTTAGTTCCCGGTAATGTAGCTCCACTACTAGCAGAGCCTCCTGCAATAGGTGGAACAACACCTTCTAGTGGCGCATTTACCGATTTAAGCGCAACAGGAGCCTTTAAGCTCTATGATACGGACGATTCAAATACGGTAAATTTAGTATGGAATGAAGACGATAGCTCAGACCGAACAGTAAATTTAACGGTTGATGCCGCAGACAGAACTTTTGCTCTACATGGAAATTTGACCGTTGAAGCAGCTTCTTTGCTCAACCAAGATCTTACTACTGACGCTAACCCAAGTTTTGCAGGGCTTACACTTACCAGCACTCCATTAAATGTTGCCAGCGGTGGAAGCGGAAGAGCTTCTCATACAGCCTATGCGGTTCTTTGCGGTGGAACCACAGCCACAGGAGCCCAGCAGTCTATTGCAAGTGTCGGAAATTCAGGACAAATCCTAACCTCGAACGGTGCAGGAGCTTTGCCAACATTTCAAACAATACCGGCTGCAACGGACGTTTACGACAATACTTTTAGAATTCTTGATGATGTAGACAACACAAAAGAAATTGCTTTTGAGGCAGCAGGCATTTCAACCGGCACTACAAGAACAATTACAATGCCGGATAAGAATGTCAATCTCGCAACGGCCACTACTACGAATGAAGGGATTGTTTCAGAGCTTGCAACAGACGCAGAAGCGCAAGCAAAAAGCGATACTTCAAGAGTCTTGACACCTAGCAACCTTGCAGCCCTCGATGCCAGCGATACTGCAAGCGGTCTTGTAGAACTCGCAACAGATGCTGAGGCGGTAGCTGTAACAGCGACAGATAGAGCCGTAACACCTGCTAATTTAGCAGCCGTATTTCCAGAGCCTCCAGCTTTAGGTGGTACGACAGCAGCAGCAGTAACAGGGACTACAATTACAGCCAATACTAAATATGCGACAGATGGGGACAATGATTGTGATATCGGAGACAGCACAAATGCTTTCAAAGATATTTACATGCAAGGGAACTTGTATTTCGACAATGACAACTCTAGAACGCAAGCGCACTATTGTTGGGTTCCACTGCTAGTTGCTAATCCATCATCAGTAGCAAGTGTAGATTTCGACTTATCGTCTTATACGGCTTATGATCGCTTTAAAGTTGTTTTTCATAGTGTACTACCATCTTCCAACGGACGTGAAATTTACATGCGAACCTCAACTGATGGTGGATCTACTTGGGATTCTACGGCAGGTAATTATTATGGATGTACAGAAACAGTTTTTGCAACATCACAAACTCAAAAAGGGTCTATTGCTACAGGGTCTGAAACATCAATGAGAATAGCAGATGTAAACAGAAATAACTCAGGGGGAACCTATGGTGAGTTATTGATTTTTGATCTTGCGACCTCTTCTCGATATACTCATGTTCAAGGACACTTTGGTATGGTAGATTCTTCCGGAACTCCACAAATAAGAAGAGTCTCAAGCTCATGGGTGAGGCAAGCATTCCAGACCGATAATGCAATACAGTTTTATTTCAGTTCGGGAAATATAGCGTCCGGAAAAATCATCGTTTACGGTCAAACTAATATCTAAAGGTTTTAAAATGCAAAAACTTGTCAATGGCAAAAAAATATATTTGACAGAAGATGAAATTGCCGCTTTTGAGGAACATAGAAAATTACAAGAGCGTGAACGTGCAAAACAAGAAAAGCAATTTGAAGCTCAATGTCTAAAAGAATGTCAAATCTTAAGAGATTCCGGTCTGAAAAATGATGCGATAGCTCTCTTAAGACCTGACCTTAAAAGCTATCTTGGAATAAGAAAGAAAGTTGGAAAGGTGTAAAAATTATAATGTACAAAATCACAAATGGCGTTCGTGTTTCACTGAATCCAAGCGAAGTTAAACAATACGAAGCACTAAAGGCGCAAGAAGAACTAAGAAAGCACGAAGAAGAGCGTATAACTGCCGTAATGGAAAAAGTTTTTTCCCTGCAAGATGACGGTCTTTCCGAAAAAAGCATTAAAATTATACTTCCCGAAGCGGTAGAAGTTTTTCAAAGTAAAGAATACGTAGAAAGAAAACGTCACAAAGAACAGATAAAACTGGAACTCATTGAAGCGCAAAAAGCCGAAGAGGAAGAGAAACAAGCTAAAAAAATAGCCGAATTGCAAGCAAAAATAAAACTCCTCAAGAGAAGTGGCTATGACGAGGACGCTATAAAAATTATTTTGCCAGAAACTGAAGCTTTATTTAAAGTTAGTGAAGAAAGTACAAAAAGAGTCGGTAAAGTCTCAAAGTGAAAGAAATGACCTATCTTACTATTTTATCTGTCCTAGCAGGAGCAGCCATCCTGACTGTTACAGCCAACAAAGTTTTTAAACTTGAAGATGACAACCAGCTCGAAGAGCTTGTTGAAGATATGATTGAAAAAAAAACAGGAATGGATGTAGACTTGTCGCCTGATAGCAAAGAATAGACCTATTCGCTACTTGCGTTGTTAGCATTAAGATCTTCCCGACATGAAAATGTCGGGTTTTTTTTTGCCAAAAAAAAACCCTCTCCAAAAAAGAGAGGGAAAAACAAAATGAAACAAATGGCATGAAACTGTTTTTATCAATTTTATTTTTTTTCTGCCATGATCTTATGCAATTTTATCATCTCCTCGATCAAGGCTCTAAATTCTAAGGGATTTTTCACATAAAGATTCAAGTCTTGCCGATACTTGAATTTTAACATTAGTTTGTAGCCATCCCATCGGCCAACTTTAGCGGATTGTATAGAGTCTAACTCCTCTAGATGAAAATTATAGTCCATACAACCCCCCTTTAGTCGGATTTAGCCGGATGCTTGCTCATAGGCAAAAACTTTCAGGCTCTTTTCAAAATCTTCTTGCCTTTTGGCAATTCCATTCAAAAGCTCATTTTCGCTTTTTCCTGACTTTTTTAACAAATGGCAAATAAATTTTTTGAAGTGTGGCGTGTCTTTTTGGCTATGGTAGTACTCAGAAGCTTCCAAACTTAACTCAACTTCTTTAGGTTTTGTTTTGACAGGCTGGACAGCTTGAACCGGCTCTTGTTGAATTGCCCCTTGCAAATCTGCGTCCACGTCATCATCTGTTACAATGCCCAACAAAGACGATAGCGCATAGCGTCTGTAATAGGTGATTTTTGCGCCTAAACTTTTTTCATCATTTGTCTGCTCAATAAGCATAGAAGACCGTAGCCACTGTCCGGAATTATGAAAAACGGTAGTAACTAACAATCTCCTTTGATTCTCTTGCGTCTGTATGCCGTGAGACACGCAAAGGCCGTTTTCAGATAAAGGCTTTCTAATTTGTGTCATAATTGTGGCAAGGTCTGCGTATTTATACTTGATATTGTAGCCTGATTTAGCCCTGATATTGACTTCTTTATCTTTTTCAATCGTGCCGACTTGCCCTTGAAACTTAGAAAGGGCAGTAGCAATCTCGTTAATGTTTTCTGAAAATTCGTTCATTTTGTTTGCCTTGTTTTAGTTTTTAGTCCTTAGACTGATTTTCTCGCTTTCAATAACCTCTACTCCTGCAATATTGCGTATTCCTCGCTTTATGGCTCCCTCGATAGCTTTTTTATCGACTGTCAGGTATTCAGCAGGGATTGAGCCGGTGTCAGAGATCTTGAAATCAAAGGTCTTCTCTATGCTTAAATTGCCCTCATCGGATTCAAGCTTTGAAAAATCATCAGAGTTTTTTCTGTAATCGGATAGTTTTTTTACCAGTGAATCTTCTATTGATTCGAGCTTGTCGGTGTAGCCATCGACCAGCTTCTTTAATGCCTTTTGAAAATCAATGTGTGGACGAACAATTTCTTTTCTAAGTTCTTCTAATCGTTTGCTTAGTTTTCTGGACTGACAAGCCATTTCCAAGGCTGTTTTTGCTGCGTTTCTGTTAGCTACCGCAAAATTTTCAGCAGTAGCCTCGATATGGTGTACATTTTTTTCAAGTTTCAAAAGATCATCGTTTTCTCTATCAGATATTTCAAATATTTGCCTGCTATTGTCCGGCTCTTGCGCTAACGCCATATAGTCAATCATAGTTTTTCCTCGATGTAGTCGTGAGCGTTTTCAAGAATCCATTCTCTGCGACAAGACATTGTGCAAAAAATTAAATTTTTATCTAGCCCACATTCAAAAAATTTGTTATCAGAATCAAATAACTCCTTGCAATGCGAACATTCTAGCCAGCGATAATCATAATTATAATAGCTATCATAGAATGAATCGCTCATAGGCGTAATCTCATAGTTTTTTTTCATCTATAGCTTCCTTTAGGCTCTCATTTTTTTGAGAGCCTTTTTTGTATTCAGATTGAGTCTCGTAAATTCGAATTTGCTCTAGTAAATTTTGATAATCACGAGCAGCTAAAGAAGAGATTTTAATATCTAATGGATAAACCTTGATTGCTTCTTTGAGAAGCCTTGCAGCCAGTTTCCAGTTGCAATCTTTTGACGCTTGCCAAGCGGCATTGCGAAAGTCTGAGCATGTCTTCATTTTGTACCCCTAAAATGTTGACTATAAGTTGCGTAAAGTTCAAAGCTTTTTCAAACAAAGAAAGCGAACTATACCAAAGCGGTTATTTTATCGCAATAAAAAGGTTAAGTTCTATGCTATTAGCAAAAAAAAAGCAGACTTTCACAAAGGCTGTATTTTCAATTTAAAATTAGACTTTTTAGAGATAAAAAAAAAGCCATGCAATTAAGCATGGCCAACAAACAAAGATGTGAATTTATTATTATTTCAAGGGAGAGAAGTACTTGTGTACTGATAGAAGATTTTTAAACAATTCAAGATCTTTTTCAGCTCTTGAAGTGTAATCAAATATTTTAGCCGAGTTGCCGAATTTGTTCAACTGCAACACAAAAGAATTTTTATAGTCTATACTGTTAGCGTTCATCAAGTGCCGATAAGCTGCCAACTGCAAAGGCCATGTTTTTGATTCGGACTGCGGAGTTTTAATATCAATCAAAGATGGCTTTTCATCGCCTTTCAAATAAGCCAGCATATCCATTTGGCCGGTAATTCTTAGCTCGTCACAAAAGAGCCTTTTTTCTAAAAACTCTACACGCTCAACTGTTAAGTCAAACCATTCGATAAAGGAGTCTACATAGGGCTTGCAATCAAGATCTATCTCAACAAAAAGTTCATTTTTAGCGTATAGCTCGCAAAAATTGTGGCAACGTGTACCTCTATCGGCAGCGTTAGTCAAAACTACAGGGTCTATCTTGTCTAATCCCGAAAATTTCGATAGGACTTCTGTTACTCTGTAATAGTCTTTAAAATCATCATCTGACATTTAAAAATCCTTTTTTTGGCCAGTAGAGTACAAACTCAGCCTTATAAATGCAATCTTTTTGTTGCGTTAAACAATGTGTTTAATTAGAGTCTTTGCCAAACAGGAGTTTTAAAATGGAAATTAAAGATTGGATTGAGCTTAACGGCTATAAAAAATGCGCCATTGCAAGGCTGCTTGGAGTTGATAAAGTTACCCTTTGGTCTCTTTGTACGAAAAGAAGATGGCCGAGGCCGAAATTAGCAAAAAAAATTGAAGATCTGACAAACGGACAAGTGACAAGTAAAGACTTAACAAACTTTGTACCATTGGCTCAACGGTCTCGCCAAAGCCTTTCCTGAAGCTCGTCTGCTTTTTTAGCATGGTCTTTTGCGTCATTAACGCAGTCAACGCCATCCCAAAAATGATCGCAAGCATTTACAGCAAATTGAGCGATGATAGTTACTATAGCTGTTATTGCTCTTTCTTTTTTTCCACTGGTAGCAAGTGCTGCAAAAGATGCCGCAATAGCATTTTTGCAAACTTCTCTCGCATGGATATTATAAATTTTTTCAAAATGTTCATTGGCTTCTTCAAGTAAACGCATAGATTTTCTGGTTTCTAATTCACACTCAGCAAAAATTTCATTTCTTTCGCTGACGCTCAAACTTGCCTGTAATGAAAAACAAATTAAAAGAAAAAAACAAACAAACTTTTTCATAGAATTACCTCGCCTTGCCGTGCCCTGCCTAGCCTGACCTTGCCCTGCCTCGCCCTGCCAGAACCTGCCATACCTTTCCAAGCCATGAAACAATAACTATTTACCCTATCCCTAAAACCATACCCTGCCACGCCTAGGCCAGCCTAGCCAAACCCTGCCATGCCCTGCCTTGCCTTGCCATAAAACAATAAGTCTTTACCTTATCCCTAAACCATACCTCGCCTTGCCTCGCCTTGCCTCGCCTTGCCGTGCCACGCCATGCCTTTCCTTGCCATAAAACAATAAGTCTTTACCCCTCGCTCAAAAACCATGCCATACCTTGCCGTGCCGGACCTAGCCTTGCCGTGCCCTGCCTAGCCTAGCCTTGCCCTGCCTTAAAACAATAACTTGTTACCCTCACCCATAAACCATGCCATACCCTGCCTCGCCTCGCCTTGCCACGCCAGGCCTTGCCCCACCTGGCCTTGCCTCGCCTTACCTCGCCTCGCCTTGTAAAATTATTTTGTTAAAATTTTAAAGTCAGTAATTGAAAAACGTCCATAGCCTAAAGCTAAAGCATCTCCAATACCGACCATTTTACCGGAATCTTCAAGCACTTTTCGCATTTGATCTTTTGAAATCAACTCGTTGTCATAGCTAAAAACAAAGGAAGTTTTCCAGCCGGTATTCATAGTTAAACGATACCGGACGTTTCTTCCCTTGGAGTTGGGATTCATAACGCCTCTAACGTCAATATAAAGATCTTTAGAAGAATCAAACGGCAAACTTTCGTTTACCAGATCTTCAGGCTCAATAGGTAATTTACGGTTCTCAATAAAGGCTTTTTCAGTCTCTACAGTGATGGCTGCTGTGAGCGTTTTTTGGATAGTTCCACGGCCAACTTTTGTAAATTTTCCTCCTGCACGCAAACAAGAAAAGAAATAAACACCCGGAATATAAAGCTTTTTTCCATCAGAAAAAAAAGTCTTTTTCCATTCTGCCGGATTATTACCTGCTGAGCCTTCTTTTACTTTTGAAAGTGAAGAAATCTCTTCTATGTTGAATTTGTGATATAGAAAGGGCTTGGTGCCTTCGATTTGTGCTTTAGCCTGGATAATTGTCATTTGCTTTTTTTTGGGTTGAAAATTTCAGAAAAAAAGCATTTTAGACTGTTTTTTTTAAAAAATACAAGATATTTAAAGATTGTATTAAAAACCCAAGCAGTCAAAAATTAAGTTTATAGCCAAGACTGTTGCAAATATAATTCCGCATTGCTTGTAAGTGGCCGGATTGTCTCCCTCGTCTAACAATAGCCTGTAAATGAAATAAAGAATTGATGTAATTAAAGCCTGTCTCATAAGATAAATCCAGATTTTTAATAGAAGATTTTAACATGTATGGATGTTTTAGGAATATGGAAATTTTACAAAAAGTTAAAGAAGATAGAGCAAAACTAAAGGCAAATGATCCACTGGAATCGGAAGGAGGATGGGCTAATGTAGAAGACCAGGGATATTATACCCTTCGCACTTTTACACCTAAGCTTGGCAAAATCGGCTGGGTAAAAATAGCTGAAAACAAAGACCCTGACAAACTTTATAGCATAGAAATCTGGTCAGACGCTGAGTGTCTGTTGCTTGAATTTTACAGTGATTATGAGGACTGCCTGGACGGCCTTATAAAATATGAAACAATTTAGGTGAGATTAAATTATGGCTAAAAAAGATCCACGATTAGAAAGAGCCGGTGTAGCAGGCTACAACAAACCAAAGCGTACACCCGGACACAAAACAAAGTCGCATGTAGTTGTGGCTAAAGAAGGCGATAAGATTAAAACAATTAGATTCGGCCAACAAGGTGTTACCGGAGATAAACAGCCTACAAAACGTCAAGCTTCGTTTAAAGCACGACACGCCAAAAATATTGCCAAAGGCAAAATGTCGGCTGCTTATTGGGCAGATAAAGTAAAGTGGTAATTTTTTTTTATAAAAGATAGAGATTAAGAGGCAAAATCGCTAAACTAAATTTAAGTTTGCTTTTTTATGCCCCTAAGTGCCTCACTAGGGGCTTTCTTCATACAAACTATCTCTATGGCCAAGTTCAACACACAGCACTAACAAGTGACTTGTTTCAATTCTATAAATAATCCTGCAAGAACCTATTTTTATGCGATAATGCAAGATTCCGTAACCTCGCATTTTTCTATAGCCGAATGGCCTTGCCTCGTCTGCTAAATTAGCTATAGCCCTAAGAATTTTTTTTCGCTCGTCAGGATGAATCTTTTTAAGTTGTTTTTTGGCTGAATAAGTTAAACAAAGATCCATCACGCCAGCAACTCTTCTTTAACTTCATCAAACGCAAAAACTTCTTCAAAGCCTTGATCTACTCTTTGAGCAATGTAAACACTGTCCTCTTCGAGAATCTGCTCTTCTATCCAATCATCTTCAAGTCGCAAAATTGTGTTAATAATTGCGTCCTTCGCAAGCTCCTCGAATGCAACATTTAATTTTTTAGCAGCAAGTTTCAAATAATGAAGCTCGTTGCTTGGAAAGTCTTTGATTTTAAGTTCTGTAGTTTTCATTTTAGCCTCCAAAATTTGCAAATATTATAGCAAAAAACCCTAAAAAAGAAAAGGCTTTGACCGTCAAAGCCTCTCTTCTTTCCCTATAACAGCAATTTCGGGGAAATTTAATCTTTATAAATCACAGTCATAATTTCTTGACCGGTACAAATCACTCATTAATTTGCTTCCTTTTTAAAAAGCCTAGAAACGGCTTTAATTTCAATTAACTTTTTCCAGACGTCTTTTGACCCTCGGAATATTTTTTATTCGAAATTTCGGCGGTTTCTGAAAGAATTCAGGCATTTAACAAAGCACTTTCGCCTAGCTTTTCAAGAAAGTCTCTTAAATTCTTCTCAAAACTGTGGCTGCTAAACTCAAAAACTTTCGAGTGACAAGCATGTGAGAATTCTATGCAATCGTTACATCTTGAAAAAAGCCATCCTCGAATAGTCTGTCCATTTGTGATTTTTAACTTGTCTGCAATCGCTTTGTTCTTTTCTTCAATGCTGTTGCAGTCCTTTGCCTGCCAGGGCTGGTCGCCTCCGCAGCCGAGGGCTTTCCAGAGCACAGCAAAATTCGATTGCACATCGGTTTTCTTGCGATAGTCCAGAAAAGCCTGAATAGATTCTTTGAAAACGTCAAGACTTAGCTCTTGCGTCTGAGAAAGCAAGCTTTTCATTTCTGAGCTTGAAAGCTCAAAGTCTGAAAGTATCTCTTCTTTTTCAGAGAGAGAAAAACTAACTAACTTTTTAGGCTCAACTTTCGGTTTAGGGGATTGGGGGGTAGAGGGGTTAGTTAGTTTTTTTATTTGGTTTTTGTTTTCTTCCTTATAGAACTCGCCATTTTTGTCGTGTTCGTAGGAACCCGCCATTTTTGTCGTGTTCGGAAATTTTTTGAATTTCTGTTTTTCGACAGAATTTGACGTATCCGCCATTTTTGTCGTGTTCGGAAATTTTTTTAATTTTGCTTTGCCAACCCAGATTTTTCGGTCTTTTTTCCATCTCAAAGCACCGTCAATTGATCTATAGGAAATTTGAATAACTTCCCTTAAAATGTAGCCATTGTTTTCGAGATTTTCAAAAAAACGCTGAATTGTTCTAATGCTCTTTTTTTTCAATTCTGCGAATTCTTCATCTTTTCCCCAACAAAAACCTTTTTCATTAGATAAAACTGTAAGATCTCCAAAAAATATTTTTTCAGCGTCACTTATTGAGTCATCGTTTTTAATTTCTTCGGGAATGATGCACCAATGGGGCAAGTAAAGTTTTTGACGAGTGTCAATATTTTGTAGTTCTTCTTTAGTCATTAGAAACCTCTCTTAAAGAGTTTCTAATTTGAATTTCTTTGGTGGATTGGGGGGTTTCGTAAATTGTCCAGTCCGATTTACTATAAGATCCGTTTTCATCTCGTTTTTGCTCTCGCACCAAGTAACCAAACCGTTCTAATTCAGCAAGGCCACCCCTAACAGAGTCTCTCCCGTCTGTCGATTGATTGATTAAATCTTGAATACAAAATCTCCGATCGTCAGGACAACTGAGTGCATAAAGCCAAATTCCTTTAGCTTTCCAGCTAAGCCGATTGTCTCTTGTGATAGATATATTGATGATTTTGTGAGAATTGTTTTTATTAGGGAGTAGTCGAACGATTGACATGTGAGGAGAGCCTCCAGTTTGTTTATTATTAATGGAGACCCTGAAAGGAATTAGATTAAAATAATCTTTAGATCTTAACTAAAATCTTGCATTATGCTAAAGTTTAGTTAGATTTTATTCCCTTTTAGGGTCGATGGAAAGAGCAGCTAAAGTTTAGCGACTAACTGCTCTTTTTTTTTGTCTTTTTTTAAAGACTTTCAAACAAGATAGGATCTTTAAGCTTTTTTGGCGATTCTTTTTCAATGATCTCATATCCTAAGATCTTCAAAAATTGCAGGTCTTTAGCCGTCAAACTTGCAACTCCTTTCCATTCACAAACTAGATTGCTTGTTACGCAAGAAGGTTTATAATCTGCTCGCCCGAAACGGATTTTTTTTTCTACGTAAAGTTTCATCTGTTTTTATTCCTTTCTTCAATAGCACACAATTTACCGTGAAAATCCTTCATTTCATTTTGTATGGCTATTATGTTTTCACGAATTGCATTTACTTGAGCCTCGGCTCTTGCGTCCGAGCGATTAATTAAGCTTGTCGATATGCCGAAAAATGTAAGCATTATACCTAGATTTGAGCCTATCAATGTTAAAAATTGCCAATCCATAGTTTCACCTTTGTTTTTGAGCTTTTTTGCTCTATTTGCATATTACTATAGCAGTAGCAATAAATCAACGCAATCGCTTTTAGCAAAAAAACAATTAAAGTATTTGTTATTATAAATTACACATTATTATATATAGCAGAGATAAAAAAAAGAAAAAGAAAGATGATTAAATTAATTATTAGCGTTGTATTAAATGCAATGTTTTGCTAAAGTGTTAGCATAAACGAAAACAAAAGCTTTAGATTTAATCCTTATTTGATTGTTTGCCCTCCTTGACTGGAGGGTTTTTTTTTTGCAAAAAAACTTTACATTCAAAAAAAAGATCGCTAACTTGTGTTTTACGAAAAACTTAAAGGAAAGTTTTTAAAATGGAAGTTAAACAAAATATTTCTGAGGACGCAGAAAACGGTTTCTCAGAAGAAAATATTTTAAAACGCAGCAAAGCGGAAAGAATAGAGTTTCTTGAAGCCGAACTTGAAACGCTAAAAGAATCTTTTGAACTCATGAACATCTCTCATAAAGATATTTTGAGAAAACTTGCTTCAGATTCTCGCCAAAGAAATGAAAACAAATTATTTGAGATTGGTGTTTTGATTCTTCTGGGCTTCTTTTCAGCTTCCTTATTCTTTATTTTAATTTATGGTGCGGTCTTATGCTGAAAATCACTTACTTTAAAAGAAATTCTGACAGCGAAAGCAACATAAAAGCATTTGTAGGCTTTAGAATAGAATCTTTAGATCTGTATCTTAGCAAGTGTACAGTAGTTCAAACAAAATCCGGAGCTAGTTTTATCTCTTTTCCGAGCGAGCGAGTAGAGAACAAAGAGACAGGCCAAAAAGAATATAAAAATTATTTTTGGTTCGGAAAAAAGTTTAGAGACTCTTTTCAAGAAAAAGCAATGGAGCTAGTTAAAGAAGAGTTCAAGAAGGCTCCAGAGCCTGCAAAGCAAGAATTTTCCGCTACTGTTACAGATAGCAAACTTTTTGATGACCTGCCATTTTGACAATGAAAAAAATAAGGCACAAGTTTAACGCCAAGGCAATAACTAAAAATTCAATTCGCTATGACTCTAAGCTTGAAGCAAAGCTTGCGTCAAAGCTTGATATAATGAAGCAGCAAGGCGAGGTTTTATTTTACTTGCGACAAGTGCCATTCGATCTCCCAGGAGGCATTAAGTATCGTTGCGACTTTCAAGTATTTTATACAAATGGAGAAGTTGAGTTTTTGGACGCTAAGGGCATAGAAACTGAGCTTTTCAGAGTAAAGAAAAAGCAAGTCGAAGAAAAATACCCAGTAAAAATTATAATTTGGAAGGGCTGATGTTAGAAATTAATTTATTTTTAAAAAATGGTGGATCTTTACAAGTCACAACAGACAAGCACTCAAAAGAAGAAATTTTAAATTTATATCATATTACAAAAGTTGGGATCTTACAGTTAGAGCTATCGGACAAAGAAACGATTTTACTTGATACTGCGGAGCTTGCCGGGCTTGTCGTGAAAGAGAAAGAAGGTGAATGACAAGGTTTTTCTTGAGAACTTGAGCATAGACTTAAAGGAAATAATTGAAGAGACACAAGCAGCAAGATCTGACATTAAAAAATTAGCTAACAGTTTCGAGGATTCAAGCGAAAAGCAAGAGCAATTATTTGAATTGGTAACATGGATTGAATCTATCAAGGAAGAAATTGAAGAGATTCAAGAAGAAATTAATTACTTAAAATCTTTTTGAAATACTTTACATTTGAAAATAAATTCAAATAATCTTTGGATCTGATAATTTGCATTATGTTATTTCGGAATTATTTCTATAGTGTTTTAGTTTGAAATTAAAATTTTGCAGAGAAGGATTGAAATAATGTTTTATAGCAAAGAGTTTATCAATCTTCATCAAAAAACAATTCAAATAATGGGTTAACATGCTCGACTTTGCAGCAATGCGAAAAGTAAAAAATATCGATAACGCTAAGGCGATTATTGAAACACTCATAGAAGCCTTTGAAGATAAGTATCACGCTTTAGGCGTGGTTTATGGCTTAAGTACTATAGGCCTGCGCTGCAATAATCCGCAAGAGTTTTACAAAGCTTTGCGCTTAATACAGAATGCAACAAAACACGACGTTGAAAAGAAAGCAGATCCTGTTTTGTGGGTAGCTGAAAATTGGGATGATATGAGCGTAAAATTCTGGGATTTGACGCAAGAAGAGATAGAAGAGCGTGAGAAGACAGAAGAAGAGAGCAAAAAGCCCAACATAGCAAAAGCTGGTGATAGGACAGCCGAAGCCTATACAAACAAGCTTGAGAAATTGCAAAAGAAAGAGCCAGCACTAAAGACAGAGCCTAAAGACAAAAAGCCACCAGAAAAGACAAAAAACAACAAGTTCAAGCGTTTAAAAACATTTAAAGAAGTTCGGGCAAATTGTGGCCGTAAAAAAAAGAGTGGAAGCAAAATTGAAAAGAGATCTTGGGATTAAGTGGTTATTTGAGGAAAGAGACGTTGAAAGCCTGATACCTTTTGAGAATAATCCGAGGGTAGCGGACGATCATTTTTACAATTCGCTAGTCAAGAGCTTAGAGGAGAATGGTGACTTTGGGGTTTTCGTGGTAGACCACAATTCAAGGCTTATCGGTGGTCACCAGCGCAAACGAGCTTTGCAAGAGTTCAAGGTATCTAAAGTCTTAGTCAAATATCCCGACCGACCAATAACAGATGAAGAGTTTTTAAGAATCAATTTACTTGATAACAAGCTAACGGCTGACTGGGACTATGATGTAATAGCGAACTGTTTTGATCCTGAGCTTGTGCTTGAATGTGGATTTGACCCTAAAGACTTGGGAGGCTACGACCCGATTATTGACAACTTAGAGCCAGAAATTGACCCTACAGAGACAATCAAAATTGAAGTGGATACAAATAGCGCAGCTTCATTGAAAAAGCAGATCAGCAAAGTTTTAAAAGGCTTTGCAGGGGCTAAAATGAAATGATAGACGAAGAGATCAAGCAATTAGAGCGATACAAAGACCTCAAGGCTTGCGATTTTTCAAAAAAACAAGTCAAAGAGATCATGAAGAAAGCGAAGGGAGATGAGACGAAAGCAGCTTTGCTTGCAGGAGTTTCTATAAAAACATGGCAGCTAATGCTAGGCAGGCATGGCATTAAAGACTGTGGTCTAAGAGTCAAGCTATCAAAAAAGCAAGTTCTGGACTATCTGGAAGAGACATCCGGCAACATAGGCAGAGCAGCCGATCTTTCTGGCTTAAGCTATACTTATTTTTATAAGCACGTTTTCTTTTACAAGCTTGAAAAAATGCCTAATACAATCAAAGTAAAAATCGCTAATGCAGCACTTGAAAGAGCAAAATACCTTGCTTTGACACCAGCAAAGAAGCTTAAAGAGCAGGGGGAAGAGCCTTCTATCGCACTTTTAAGGGATATTCTTGACAAGCTGGGACATCATATCGGCTACGAGGCAAAGCCTAAAGAACTTCATCACTCAGGCGATGGAATATGGACACAAGTTTTAAAAGAAGTCGATACGCAGAGAAATACAAGTGAAATTCAGGATGCCGAAGTCGAGGTTATAGAAAATGGAGATTCTGGAGCAGATTAGCAAGAAGAGATTAATTGAGCTTTGCAAGAAAAAAAAATTCAGAATGAACAACTTGTATAAGATTCAAAACGAAAATGGACAGGTTGTTACATTTCAAATGCGAAAAGCTCAGGAAGATTTTTTTGACAATGTACACAAGAAAAACGTTATTCTCAAAGCAAGGCAGCTAGGATTTTCAACACTTATTGATTTATGGTTATTAGATGAAGCACTTTTTAGATCTAATACGCAATGCGCAATCATTGCGCAAACAAAAGCAGACGTACAAGAGATCTTTGAAAAAAAGATACGGTTTGCATGGGATAATCTCAGACCCGATCTTAAGTCAGCGTTCAAGGAGACGAGCAAGACGGCAAACAAGCTTGCTTGGAATAACGGCTCTTCAATTCGTGTGGCTACATCAGTGCGTTCTAGCACTCTTCAAGGCTTGCATATTTCAGAGTTCGGATATATCAGCACACACTTTCCCGAAAGGGCAAGGGAAATTGTAACAGGCTGTTTAAACACTCTGCACGAAGGATCAACAGTCTTTATTGAGTCAACAGCCAAAGGTGACGAGGGCAAGTTTTTTGAGTATTGCGAGATGGCCAAGAAGCTTGAGCAGCAAAAAGCCATACTTAGCTCAATGGACTACAAGTTCTTTTTCTTTCCCTGGTGGAAAGAGCCTTCTTACTTTCTTGATGAACAAGTCTACATTCCGCAAGACCTGCAAAAGTATTTTGAAGACCTACAATATAAGCAGCTAATCACGCTAAGCCAGCAGCAAAAAAACTGGTACGTCAAGAAGTGGGAGCAGAACGGAGATGACACCTTTGCGGAGTTTCCATCTTTTCCAGAAGAGGCTTTTAAAAGCACTAAAGAAGGAAGGTATTTCAGTACCATTTTAGGCAAGGTCAGAGCTAGGGGACAAATAACGATAGTTCCCTATGATGAGAGCCTGCCAGTGTCTACAGGTTGGGACTTAGGGCTATCTGATGCTACTGCAATATGGTTTGCTCAAAAGCATGGAATCTTTTTTCGAATGATTGATTACTACGAAAACAACGATGAGAGCCTATATCACTATGCCAATATTATTAAATCCTATGCGTATGACCGTGGTTATTATTACGACAGGCATTTTTTGCCACATGATGCAGCCCGAAGAAGTTTCGAGAGAAAAGATAAGTTTACAAGGCAGGAGATTCTTGAGAAAGAGCATGGACTGCAATGTACAGTTACAAAAGCAGTGGCTTGTCAGGCCGATGGAATAGAGCTTATTAGGAAGTCAATCCCTATGATGTGGTTTGACGAAGAGAAAACGGAAAAGGGAATTAAAGCTTTAGACAATTACAAAAGAGAGTTTGACCACAAGAGGGGTACTTATGCGGATCGACCTTTTCATAATTGGGCTTCTCATGGAACAAAAGCTTTAGAAACCCTTCTCCTAGGGTACACTATGTTCTCCGAGGTGGAAAATAGCGTAAGCGCAGAAGAAATCTATCAAATGAACGCAAATCACACAACAGGATATTTTTAAAAATGGGAGGCAAGTCTAAATACAAACGAAATTTTGATAAATATCCGTGGATGGAAACTAAAAATAATCGTCCTATACCCATTTACTTAAAAAATCGAGCTAAGATTTTAGACCGTAAAAACCGTAAAAATCCAGTGCCATTTGAGCTTTTAGAAATTCTCTATGAAGACGACAGTATACAGCCAGCATGGTGGACAGGTACAGACTGGGACGCAAGAAGGCCATTAAAGAAAAAAAGGATAGTAGCTTGGCGATATTTTGATGTGATTGACTTAAAGCACGACATGGATAAATAAATAAATTAAAAAAAACATTACAGTAAATTCCCTTGTAAAGTATATATTTTAGTAAGCCTTTAGGTAATAAGCGCAACATTCTCTTAGGGTACACTTTATGAAGGACACTGATAAAAACATTGTCAGTGAATGGGAAGAGGCATACCGCCAAGCTTCATCGCTGTGGTGGGAATACCTCGAACAAGCAAATAAAGATTTGCTTTTCTACACAGGCAGTCAATATTCCGAAGAAGAAAAAACCTATCTTCAACGACAAGGAAGGACTGCGCTCGTCTATAATAAAATTTTGCGAGTCGTCAATAATATCTGCGGTTTTCAGAGGCGTAACAGGTTGGGGATAGCTTGCGAGCCACAAGAGGGGTCTGATACAGAGACCGCAGATATTTTTTCCAATCTTTTAACATGGAACATGCAGTCGCAAAACGGCTACCACACAATTTCAAATGCTTTCAAGGGTGCTGTTATCACAGGACTAAATCTACTTGAAACTTGGGTCGACTACCGTAAAGACCATGAGTATGGCGATATCTGCATATCCAGAGAGCCGTACAACTCCTTTCTTATAGATCCGTACTGGAATGGCGCAGCCGATTTAAGAGACTGCCGTTTTATCATGCGAAGACGCTTTTTATCTAAAGATCAGATTGCTGCTTTGCTACCCGATGAGCGCAAAGCTGTAATGAAAATAGAAAGTGCTAGCAATGACGGCAAGTACGAGTATATGACTTACTCAAACAAAGCTGTTGGTAATCTGCTAGCTTATGACGAGTATTACAAGCAAGTTACAAGACCGGCTAAGCTCTTGATTAACAAGCTGTCAGGCGAAACTAGAATCTTTAGAGGCACAAAAAAAGCTCTCGATGCTTTTTTAAATGACTATGCCCAAGTGATGATGCCTACAGGGCAGCCATTAGTCTTGCGCTTTGGCGAATTTGTAATGGTCAAGGATATTTCAGTAAGTGAAGTAGATCTAAACATTATTGTTGAAGGCAATCTGCTTTATTCAGGCAAGCAGCCTTCCGGCTGTGAAGACTATCCCTTTGTTCCGGTAGTAGGATACTACGAGCCTGAACTTGATGATTACTCTTATAAGCTCCAAGGTGTGGTTCGCTGTATGCGAGATCCCCAAACGGATTTAAACAGGCAGCGTTCTAAAATCCTTGATATGATTAACAGCAAGGCTTCTACCGGCTGGATTTACAAGCAAGGGTCAGTTGTTAATCACAAAGATTTATTCAAGACCGGACAAGGCGTTCAAATTGTGATGAGCAAAGAATCGCAGATGGGTGACTTGCAGCCAATAGTGCCAAGCGATGTTCCGCAGGGTACATTCGCATATACACAGATGATAGACCAGGACGTAAACGGTATTACAGGTGTTACGGATGAAAACCTCGGACTTGTAGACGCAGGCGGTCAAATATCCGGCACAGCAATCAAGATGCGTCAAGCTAGTGGAACCACTTCTCTTAGTGAGTTTTTTGACAATCTGGACTTATCACAAAAGATCCTAGGTCAAAAGATTATCAATCTCATGCAAAAGAACTGGAATGCCCAAAAAGTAGAAAGAATCATCGGCAAAGCCCCCACACAGGAATTTTTCGAAGAGAACTTTGGAAAGTACGATTGTGTGGTTAAAGAGACAAATCTTACAGATTCACAGCGCAATTTGGCTTATGTACAAGGCTTGCAGGCAAAAGCAGCCGGAATACCAATTCCTGACAAGTTCTTGATTGAAGAGATGCCAATTGCTGACAAGTCAAAGCTGATGAAGTACTACGAGGAAGGCCAAGCGCAAGCGCAGGAGCAGCAGGTAAAAATTGCCGAGGCCGAGGAAATGCAAAAAGCCTTGCAAAACTCCAAAATTGTTTCCGATTTATCCTTAGCAGCAGAGAGAAGATCAAGGATGGTAGCTGATGAGGCATTGGCAAGGGAGCGTCTCTCACAGTCACAGCTTGACAGGGCAAGAGCTACACTTGAGCAGATCAAAGCCGGCAAAGAGCTTCAAGAGCAAGATATACGCTTCTTGTCACAGACCTTAGACTTAGTTTTTAAAATGCAAGAGGCTTCAAGACAACAAAACAGGCAAGACGTGCAGGAATCATCACAAAGAGCCATGGCTCAAGTAGCTGTTACCGGCAATTATGACGCTACAGAGCAAGCAATTCCTGAATTGCCAATCACAATGGAAGGACAGATACCAAGTGACCTTTGAAGTAGGAAACCTCATCGAGGAGATGAGCAATGAGATCTTCGCAAATGAGCTACACGAGAAGATCAAGGAAGTTAGGAAAGATCAGGGATGGGATGAATTTTGGTTAATTTTCCAGCAAAAGCCGGACATGTATTTAGCCAATGTTATCCGCAACGGCTGGACAGCTACCAATGTAAAGCCACAGCCAATTTCCAATACGATTCACTTTTATGTGAACTGGAAGCAGGGAAGGATAGAAAGCATGGTATTCCCTCCGGATACCGTAAACACAGATATGTACAACTACATGCCTTTAGATGGTAAAGGCGAACTGGACTACACACGAAAATTAAAAGCCGTAGAGGCTTAAAAACTGCATTAAGGGGTACTAATGCAAGAAGAAGAAGTACAGCCAGAAATGGCAGAACAAACGGTCGAAAGCAGCCATGTCGACGGTGGCGAAATGTCGGGCGAAAATACTCAGGTCGCCGCTGAGAATGGGTCTTATGAATCCGCACAAGATCATAATTGGAAGCAGGCTAATGAGACGCTTTCCAAAATGAAAGAAGAAAACTCTCAATTAAGAGATCAACTCTATGCTTTGCAAAATCAGGTGAGCAGCTTTGCTCAACCTCAACAAAGCCAGGAGCAGAATTTCTTCGGGGATAAAGAAGCGTCTGACTACGCAGAAATTTCGGACTTACAACGCTATGTAAATGACGTGGTAGGAAAGAAAGAGCGTGAGATGCAGTCCACTATTGATATGGTGCAGGTTCAAGCAAAAGATCCTGATTTTAAGAAGAAAATAGAAACGTATCAAAAATATTTAACCAAGTCCCAAAAGCAAGCGATCATGAACTCATCGACTCCATGGTCAGATGCTTATGAAGCTGTCGTTAACAGCGCAGCTTACTACAAAGACCAGTTGGCAGAAGCTAGTAATCCCTCAGCGCAAAGGATTGCTAACAACATGTCCAAGCCTGGTTCCGTAGCCGGCATGGGAAGCTCCGCTTCCTTAAACCGAGCGAGCCAATGGGAAAACATGAGCGATGCGGAAATCATTGCCATGGGTGATAGCTACGCAATGGGCGGTTAAACTTAAAAAAGAGGGGTACTAGTTATGCCAAACGTAACTACTACAAGCAACGTTTCTCCACAGCCAGACATTTATTTTAATCGTCAGCTTTTGGCTAGGGCGAAACCGTTTTTAATTCATGAAATTCCTGCTCAAAAGGCTCGTCAGCCCGATCAGGAATCCGACCAAATGCGATGGAGACGCATTCAAAATCTTCCTACTGCGACAGTTCCTCTGTCCGAGGGAGTTCCTCCAGCAGGTTCTAAACTTAATGTTGTAGACCAAACAGTTAAGCTTTCACAGTATGGTGATTTTCTAACTGTTTCAGACAAAGTGCAATACATTGTCAAGTCTCCAACTTTGAATGACAATATGCCAGTTCTTGCTCAACAGTTGGGTGAAACTATGGACGAGATTACACGTAGTGTTCTTGAGTCTACAGCTTCCATTTACAACTGCCAGTACGGAACTAACGGCAACACACCTACCGAGATTACTGCTAAAGACTGCTCCGAAGTGGTTAAGCAGCTTAAAGGTGCTGATGCCATTATGTATGAGCCAATGATCCCCGGAGAAGCTCGTGACGGCACACAGCCAGTTCGCAGCTCTTTTTGGTTACTTGGACACACTGATGTTGAAGTTGATCTTGAAGAAATTCCAGCTTTCCTACCTGCAAGCAAATACTCTGACAGTAGAAGAGTAATGACAGGTGAAGTTGGGCAGATTCGCAACTTGCGTATCCTGTTAAGCTCTTTGGGTTCTATTACAGCAGGCAGCCCTGATGTATACAACCTTTTTGCATGCGGTAGAGATGCTTACGGTACTGTTGAACATTCAACAGGAACTATTAGCCATATCTTTAACGATGCAAAATCGGGCGGTACGTCTAACCCATTATGGCAATACAGCACTCAAGGTTGGAAAGCATTCTTTGCTGCGAAAATCTTGAACGACAGCTGGTTAATTAACATGAGAGCAACACTTGACGCTTAGGAGGTAGAAAATGGGACAAGCAGTTTCTAAGGCTTTCACCTTCACATCGGGTGGAGCTGCTTATAATTTAATCGTTGGATTCCAGCCTAATTTGGTAAGAATTGTCAACGTAACAAAATTCGCAACTGATAACACTAATGTTGAGTTTTTGTGGGATGACAGCATGGCTGCCGGCTATGCTTACGCTCGCAAAACCGGAGACGGTGAAGTTAACAGCGAGATCATTACTTCTAACGGTGTGTCAGCTTATTCAACAGCTGCCATGACTGATATTTCAGAAGCGATGAGCGCTGCTACTCAAGCAAATCCATGCGTAATCACAGTCGGTTCTACTGCCAATTGGACAGCAGGCGACTATGTTCGCATTCGTGATGTAGTTGGAATGACAGAACTTAACGAGAATCTTTATAAGATTCTTGCAGTTCCATCCAGCACAACTGCAAGCCTTGATGTAGATTCATCCGGCTTTACAGCTTATACATCCGGTGGAAATGCTTACAACCAAAGCCAATTAGTACAAGCAAGTGGTGGACATGGGGTAACCCTAGGTACATCCGTTGTCGGTGCTGATGGCGATGTATTGAAAGTATACTGCTATTTATTCGACCAAGATATTACAGATCTTGGCGATATTGGTTAAGTTAGCTTGGGAGGGGAGAAATCCCCTCCTATAAAATAAAGGAGAGAGTCATGAAAAATATGCTTAAAAAGCCAAAGATGAAAGATATGAAGATGCCCAAAAAACCAGAAAAAAATGGCATGAAAAACTCAAGCAAAAAACCTGCTTCAAAGAAAAGCAAGGTCAAAAGAAACAATCAATCCAATTACATGTAATTTATCCATCGAGGAAATATGCCAGAAATTAACATAGAAGCATTAGAACAGTACAAACTGGAAAACGAGCGCAAAGTATTGGAAAAGCAAATTGCTAAGGAAAAGAAAGCCTTGAGCAAACAAGAGGCAAAGCAAGCTGTAAAGCCAAAAAAAAATGAAAAAATGGTTCCCTGGGTAGAAGGTGTCTTTATCAACCGTGAGCATGAAGGCGGCATTTTAGCCTTTAGCTACAATAAAGACCGTTTTGCTATCAAAGATGGCGAGCGTTGCGAGATTCCGGAATATATTGCCGACCATTTAAACACTCTCAAATACACCGAGTTTGAATGGGTAAGAGATGGAGCTGAAGACAGAGTAGGCAAAAAAGGTGTCAAAAGAGTTAAAGAAGTAAAAACACGCTGCGAGTTTAGAGTTACAAAAAGCTTTGAGCGACCAGTAGGATATAAAATTCCAAGACCTGAAAGGCATAGATTGTAATGGCTAGTAATTTCTGGACATTTGGAGACATCAAGACAAAAGTTAGAAATATTGTCGGACTAAAAAGCGTCAATCAGTTGTCTGAGGCAGACCTTGAAGAGGCGATTAACCGATACTATTTTTACAAGTTTGTCTTGGAAGCTCATCCTCCTGAGCTAGAGGATTATTGGGAATTTTCTACAAGTGCCGGAGATGATTCGGAAAGCTTTGACGATGATTCTTATGTATGGATATCGGGCGATGGCTGGATTGACGGCTACCCTTTTGATATCTACTTTGATCCTCATGAGTGGTTTTCAAGATGGCCGGAAACTAGCACTTATACACAATCAAGGCCGACTGAAGCTCTTTTCTATGCAAGGGAGCTAAAGTTTAATCCTCCTCCCGATACTGTTTATTCGGTAAAGATACCGGTATTTGCAAGGCCGACCAGCTTTGCCAATGATAGCGATACACCGGTAAGGGAAGAGTGGGGTCCGCTGATATCATATGGCACAGCTTTTGAAATTCTTATGGAAAACGGAAACACCGAAAGAGCTAGCGAAATTTTACAAAAGAAGAAGCTGGAACTTGATAATATCCGCTTTAAGCAAGAACAAGTCCTAAACACTCAAAGATCAATGCCGAGGTGGTAAAATGGCGACATGGAGAGTATCAGAGCCGGCAGGCAGCACAACCATTGCAAAAGGTGCTGAATACATAAGAGAGAACTGGACACAGATAGAAACTTGCATAAGTTCTGCTAAGCTAACAGCCGGAACGGTTTTACATACCATACCGGCAGGAGCAAGAATATGGTTTTACGAAAACGCAGCTCCAAGCGGCTACACAATTGTTGCCGGCCCGAGCGATGAGCTTTTAGCCGTTAAAGGCGGTTCTACCTATACAACAGGTGGAGCAGCAGCCGGAACATGGACACAGCCAGGCCATGCTTTAACAACTTCAGAGATTCCTCCGCATTCGCATGCGACCAATGCGACACAGGATATTAAAAGAGGCTCCGGATCTTCAAACTGGGGTTTTTCAAGTTCAAACCCACAGACCGGCACGACATTGACTAGCGGAGGAGCTGCGGCTGCTCATTCGCATGGCTCAACATGGAGACCAAAAGCAAGAGTCGGCATTATTTGCCAGCCGAGCTAATGTAAAGCAGGTTTTACATGACTGTAAAAGGCACTTGTAAAAAAGAGAAATGCCCATTTTTTAAAGCCTACGGCAAAGAATGTCCGTTTCTTGTTGAAACTTGGTGGGAGTCTACAACAGGTGATCGGGATTTAATCGAAGATTGCGCTCCGGTTAGAAGCTTGCTTATGCAGCAAGAATACTACAACCGAGCGATTGCTTTACAACAAAGCCATGAGCAAGCAAGAAACGAACAGGCAAAGACTAACGCAAAACTCGATCAAACCATTACACAGACTAAAGATTTTATGATTGAAGCTGAAAGAAAGCTTATAGAAATGAAACATTTTCAAACGATTCAAAATGCCTTAATAAGTAAAAACGAGGATGGCTAATGTCTTACCAGCCTTTTTTGATAGCAGATTTTAGAGAGGGTTTAGAAAATTACTCTGAGGCATGGCTAGGCTCCGAGCAAGCAGTCACCGAGCTTAATAACTGCTATCTTAGAAGAGGTAAATTTATCAAAAGACCTGGGCAAAGTGTATTTGGCCAGCTAGGCGATATCACAAGCGGAGAGACCGGCTTTGCAAACCCCGGTGGTAATCAATATACAATTACACTTGCTAATCCGGTGATTGTAAGACGCTCTTTAAAAATTTATGACTCAGGTGGAGCGCAAGTTGTCAGAGATGATGGTCAGGGTAATCTTACAGGCGATGTAGACGCAGGTGGCACAAATACAATTGATTATTCTACAGGTGCAATAGATGTTACATTTAGCGGAGCAATTACAGGAACAGTAACAGCCGATTACTCTACAGAACACGCAAGAGCCACAAGGGGGATTAAAAAATATGATCGCTATTCAGGCGGTGATATCCTTTTAGCTTTTGATTCTTACAGAATGAGCAAGTGGGTAACGACTAACGACTATTTTGAAAATGTTGATGATGGTTCAAGCAATTACGATCTTTGGAACAGCACAAATTTAATTCATACGGCAACTTATGGAGATTTTATCTGGATAGTCGACAATTCTATTTTGTCGGCAGGATCTCCGGCAACCGGTGGTGTAAAAGTCTATGATGGAAGTGTTATTTCTGACCCTGATCTAGACCTTGACGCAGCAGGCACTCCAACGGCTGTTAAAGGTGCTTTAATGGTCTTTATGTACCAAGAGCGCATTGTATTGCTTAACACCGTTGAAGGCACCTCTAACACACGCCATCCGCAAAGGGCGAGATGGAGTGCAATCGGGGTAACACCTACCACATCGCAAGGTTGGTTTGACCCTGAGCTATCCGGTGTATTTGGCAAGGGTGGCCGAAACGATGCTCCGACTAATGACGAGATAGTCTCTGCCGGCTTTGTCGGCCAAAGACTTGTAGTATTTTTTGAAAACTCTACCTTTGCTCTCGACCCTACCAACAATCCTGATCTGCCTTTTGTATGGCGCAAATTAAGCCAAACACGCAAATGCAATTCAACTTTTGGAACGATTGAGTATGACAACTACGTAACAGCAGTCGGAGGAAAGGGCATTGTAGCTTCCGATGCTCAAAAAGTAGAGGCATTCGATAAAAAAATCCCTGATTTTATTTTTAATATTGACCAGGACAATATCAACCTTTGCGCTTCCGTAAGAGCGGATATCTTAGACCAAGGATTGCTAGCCTATCCGGAAAGTCCTAACAGCTCAAGTAATAACAAGATTTTAGGTTTTAACTATGATGAAGGCTCATGGTTTACTTATACACAATCCGCTCACTGCTTTGGAACCTGGGAAAGCTCAGGCGATAAAACTTATGATGATTATGACGGAACAAATTTTGATGATCTTGCCAATACCAATTGGGACGCAAGGAATCTACAAGGATATTTCCCATATGTCTTAAGCGGTGGTGATAGTGGCTATGTATACCGTATAAACGATTTTACTGAGCTTGGAGATAGTACTAATTGGACAGAGTATTTCTCAGAGGGTGGAGATGCTCCTAATAATTTTGGCTTTGCCATCACTACCAAGCAGTTAAACCCCTTCAAGAATCAAAAGATTGACTTGGTTTATGTCCGACTTTTAGTGGACCGTGTTACCGATGATGGAGAAATCACAGTTGATTTTTACCCCAACTATGGCAGCGAAATCGTCGAAAGAAAAACAGTAAGCTTAAACAATCAGACAAGCAGCTTAGATAAAATCTGGGTGACAGTTCCGGCTAATATCAATGCCAATTTTATAAAGATGAGAATCTACCTTACAGACACACAGCTTGCAGATGATAATATCGCTAAAAAACCGTTTGTTTTACATGCTATTCAGCTATGGGCAAAACCCGGTGGGAGGCTGGATGAGCTATGACGCTTCCATCAGAGTATAATTTTGGCGAAACAGTTGAAGAGCAGCTAAGACAGCTAAAGGATATGTACTTATCTTTAAGAGAATCAGTTGAAGGCTACACTCAAGCTTTTGATGGTGTAGTTTATGGCTCAAGCACTGCCGGCACTTGCACTTATACAAACAATGATTGTTACTACGTTAGAAGAGGCGTAATCGTAGATGTCTTTTATGGCGTGACATGGACAGGACATACAGGCACAGGAAATCTATATTTAAAGCTTCCTTTCTTTGAGAAGGGTTTTACAGATTCAGTAAATGCCAGTGCTGTTATTGCTTCTAATATTACATTCCCTGCAAGTACGGTTTATCTAGTCGCAAGATCTTTGGCTAACAATGATTTTATAAGGATTGAAGCTGTTAAATCCGGAACAACACCTGCAATCTTGACAATACCGGCAGCAGGTACGCTTTATTTTCATCATAGTTATATCGGGCAGGTTAAGAAGTGATTAGAGGGGAGTATGTATGGATATTACATCGTGTAAAGCCAAGGTCTTTCGCTATTTGACCGAAAGACCGGCAACAAGAGATGATGATAGGCTATTGTATCGAATGATCGTTGAGGAATCTCTAAAAGGGGAAAAAAAGGGCATGGAAATTGTCCTTGACGCTATTGAAAAAGGGAAAGTCCCCCATTTCGAAAGTGTCAGAAGATGCCGTCAAAAGCTGCAAGAACATTGCAAGAATTTGAGAGGAAGTCTCTATCATAAACGGCATAAAAATGAAAAATATGTACAAGAGCAATTGTATTTTAGTTTTTGACTATGAAATTTATAAGAATTAAAGATGCAGACTTGCTGCCTAAACGACTTGTAGAAGACAACAAAGACAGAAACTATCCGGTAGAAAGATTTTACCAATACATGAACACTGTTTTGACAGATGGTCAAGGTAATTTTAACCCTTTGGAGTACTTGAATCTCATCATTGAAGAAGAGCATAACGAAATTATCGGATACCTTTGGTACTCCATTAACATTTTAGATAATGAAGTCTTTATTAATACAATCAGTGTGGACAAGGCTCACAGAAAAAACGGTGAAGTCCTGAACCAAGTATTGGAAGAACTTAAGACAGCATTGGAAAGTACAGATTTTGATAGCGTCAAAACTCTCTCCTCCAGGAGCGCATGGCATAAAAAAAATGGTTTAGTTCAGTCAAAATATGTATTATTAGAATATAAACTTAACAAATCAGAGGCAGGACATGGGCAGAAGAAGGGCTAGTTTCGGGCAGGTCAGCAGGTTAAGTCCCGAACAACAAAAAATATTAAGCACAATGTTAGGCCAAGTGTCACAAGGCTTGGAAAGCCCCGGTCTTACTAGTGCTTTAAGAAGTGATATCACACAACAGCCAAGCTATCAGGCAGGACAAAGCGCATTAATGGATATCTTGCAAGCCGGCTATCAGCCCGAACAGATTAGAGAAGCTTTTCAAGCAAATGTCGCAAGGCCGGCAATTGAGCAGTTCCAGCAAGAGCTAGCTCCTACTATCCAACAAGCAGCGGTAGGAGCTGGAGGGGGAAGATCTTCTATGGTGCCGGCACAAGTAGCAAGATCAGGAGAAAGACTAGCAACAAACCTTGCCGGTCAGCTTGGAGCGCAACTTCTACAGGCAGAGGAAATGGCAAAGGCAAGGCAGCAGGCAGGAGTGGGTCAGGCTATGCAATATGCTCAAGCTCCGGAAGCACAAAGACAACAGCAGTTATCGCAACTTGCCGCATTGCTTGGAATGGGAGTTAGCCCATCTTTCCAGCAAACAACCCTTCAACCGGGGCGACAAGGCTTTGGTGGGGCAATTGGTACAGCTTTAGGAGCTGCCGGAGGTAGCTATTTTGGGCAACCCTTGTTAGGAGCAAAAATTGGCGGTCAAATTGGATCAGCATTTTAAGGAGATAAGAAGATGGTTTTTGTAATACCCGAAGCTATGCCAAGTCCAACAAATCAAGCAATGGCAAATATTTTAGGCTTATTAGAGCAAAACCAAAGCGCAAGAGAGC
>Ga0208542_1000137_pt1 | contig 31106 bp, 36 predicted proteins | sample DEB08_DNA_3_FD_185495 | JGI IMG/M metagenome (GOLD analysis project Ga0208542, IMG submission 185495) | Aqueous microbial communities from the Delaware River and Bay under freshwater to marine salinity gradient to study organic matter... | ecosystem: Environmental > Aquatic > Marine > Coastal ... | reverse complement strand
GAGGCCTTCGGGCGCGGGGGGTGCCACCTCGGGGGGAGGCGGGGCAGGGGTAGACAGGTTCTCCGGGAGCTGGAACACCCGGACCATCTCTTCGAGGATGAGGGCCGGGTCCGCCCCGAGCTGGACCAAGATGGGCGCCAGGCGCTCCAGGCTCTGCTGCTTGGCCAGGTCACTCATGGGCGTGGTGCCCGCGTCCACGGCCCAATACGAAAAGTCACCGGTGAGGTCATCGGCGGAGAGGATGGTGGGGCCTACCGGGTTGGGCAGGGCCAGGGGCTCCGCGTCATCCCCGAGGACCACCGACAACATCACGTTGTAGGTCTGCGCCAGGCCGGTGATGACCGCATCCCGGATGCGGGCCATCCGTCCCAGCTCGGAGGAGGTGTAGGCGGCCAGGAGGTTCTGTTCCGTGGCCGTGGACCTGGTGACCTCCCCACGGGTGAACGGCGCCAGGAGGCCGGCGTCCCGGATATCCATGTCCACCGTGGTCGCATAGGCGGCGATATCGCCGGGGATGGGGGCCTGGGGGACCGGCAGAATGTTGCCGGCCAGGTCCGCCCCGGGCGCCAGGTCCACCTCCACGAACTCCCCGTCGAGGCCCTGGCTAATCTTCGCGCACGAGTCCTCGGAGAGGAAGCCGGCCCGGACCATCCACTGGCGGGCCATCCGCCGGACGCCCTGGGCCTGGTAGGTCCTCATCACGTTCATCTCCCGGAACTGGTCCAGGCTGCGGTGGATGAGGCTGTAGCCCCGGAGCGGGGTGTCCGGGTCGCGCGAGAAGTAGAGCGGGAGGATGGGCACCACGGGGCGGCCGGACGCACTCTTGTAGGGGATGCCCGTGGTTTCGTGGACAATCTCACCCTCGGGGGTCTCGGCCTCGGCCTCGGCCTCGGGGTCGAGGGCGCCCACCTGAACGCGGACCCCCTCGAAGAGGTAGGCGTCCCCGTCTTGGTGGTCGGGCGACCACACCAGGAGCCGGTCTTCCTGGAGGTCGTAGAGCTCCACGATGCGGACCCACCGGTCCGAGTCGGGCACGGCCCCCGCGTTGGAGTCAATGCCCAACATGGTGTCCTTCCCGGCAATGCCCGTGGCTTCAATCCACTTCGAGTACGCCCGGGTCCTGAACTCCGTGGACTCCTTGCCGTAGCGCTCCGAGGCCTCGGCCACCGGCATGAGGTACACGTGGCCTACGTGGCGCTGCTGGTCCCAACTGCAGGCCGTGGCGTCCACGATGACCTCCCAGGGCGGGAGTGCAGCGCAGGACACCCGCTTCAACGGGTCCACGGACTCCACCGGCGCCAGCTTCATGAAGGCGCACGGGTAGATGAGCGCCAGGCGGGTGGCGTCTTCGAGCTGCTCCCGGATGGTGAGCAGGTACTGGTTGGCCGTGGCCTGGGCCACCTCGGGGTTGCCCCGGTCCCGGAGGTCCGGTTCCACCCGAACCGCCGGGTTCTTGGCGTAGAGGCTTCCCAGGTAGGACTCCACCACGGCGTAGGCCTTGGGGACCTCGGTGCGGAGGATGCCGTCAAGGGTGGGGTAGGTCTCGGACTCCCAAAAGCGCGTCATGTAGAGGCGCCGCAGCTCCCGTAGCTGGTCCCGCCGCTGGTCCCAGTACAGGTCATGCTGTTCGCAAATGTCGCGAATGTCCGAGGGTTCGAGCATCGGGGGCCTCAGAAGGGCAGGGAAGAAGAACGGATGCGCCGGGCACGGCTGGCCGCGATGAGGTCATCTATCCGCGTTCGTTGGGAGTGTAGCGCGTGCGTGCGCCACGTGGCAGGAACATCCCGGAGGCAACGGTAGGCGAGGGCGCAGGCCATCGCCGCGTCATCGTGGGAGCCTTTCGGCGCCTCGGGGGCCACCTTCCCGGCGGGGATGGTGAGGGACCGCAGCTCCAACCAGGTGGGCCGGTCCAGAATCTGGATTAGCTGCAGGCTTTCGCGCAAGGTGTCGAAGGCGTCCAGCTTCGACTGGAGGCTGGTCACCCACGGCTTCCCCTTCGGTCCGCGCCACTGTTGCCGGTACCCACAGTGGTCCATTTCCAGGAGGAAGGCGTGGCCGTGGTTGTTGGACTCGGCCAGAACCAGCGCCTGGTTGTAGCGGCTGGCTACCTGGATAGCGCGGTGGGACCAGGCCGCCGGTGTCACGCGGTTGTTTCGCTCGGTGTAGACCACCTGGCGGGTGGAGACGGACACCACGCAAAGGGCGGAGTAGTCGCCCCCGACGCCTCCCCCGATGTCCACGCCCATCACGTACCGGTCATGGGGGTGCGGCGGTTCAATCTCCCGGCCGTGGCTCTCCCCGTGGAGCTGGTGTTCCACGACGTGGATGTTCCCGAGGAGTTCGTCCTCGAAGTACCCGCCCTCCCGGTCCAGGAAGCAGTCATCCATACACCCGGGGTACTCCCGGCGGAACTTGTGGGTGGACCCGATGCGCTTCTCCGTCCGGCGCCGCCAGTGGAGCTGGCCCGGCCGTAGGCTGTACTCCCGCTGTATGTCGCGTTCGTAATCGGACAGACTGTCCATGAAGTCCGCCGGCACCATGTCCGGCGGGTCTTCGTAGGCGGGGTGTTCCCACCACCACATCGTCAGGAGGTGCCAGCCGTTCTCCGGGGCGGCCCGGACAAGCTGGGAGAAGAAGTCCCCGGGGTTGTTGGCGGTGCTCTCCACCATGAGCAGCCCTTCCCCTACGGCCGCGTCGAGCTGGGCGATGGTCTCCTCCAGGTCCGGCGCGAAGGCCGCCTCCGAGAGGACCGCCGCTGCAGGGGTGAAGGAGCGGAGGCCGGTGTTGGACCTCGACGTGAAGGCCTGCAGGCTGGCGCCGGTGTCATCGTACTGGATGCACCCGCGCGCCTGGGTGCGGATGGGGCGCTGTAGCAGGGCGGGCGGGTCCTGGAGCCAACGGCGGGCGTCGTTCAACAAGGCCGTGGCCGAGTCGTCCCGCATGGAGATGACGGCGTGCATGGCCTCGAAGCGGGTGGCCGTGGCCATCCAGTGGAGCACCATCTTGCAGCCGGTGGTGGCGTAGACCTGGCGCGCCTTGATGACGATGATGCGCTTGTGCCCCGCCTCGACGGCCGCGAATATCTTGCGCTGCATCGGGGAGGGCACGAAGGGCCGGGGCTTCTTGCTGTCCTTGTCCTGGACCTGGTGGAGCTGGGAGAAGGCGGACAGGTCCGACAACAGGTGTTCCACCCGCAGCGTCATCCCCGGCGGCACCCTCCCGGGGACGAAGGGGCGGGCCTTCACTCCCCAACCAGGGTCAACACGTTCCGCAGCTCCTCCACCTCGGGGGTGTCCAGCTCGGGGGCTTCGTACCCCCGGGCCAGGTCCAGGACCCGGAAGGCCGTGTCCAGGACCGTGCGGTTGGGGGACTGGGTGCCACGCAAGGCCCGCTCAATGCAGGCGATGGCATCCGGCGCCAGCTCGGCCAGGGAGCGGTCAATCTGTGCCGGGGTGAGGACTCGGGGCTCAACAGGGTGGTCCATGGGGACTCCTTAGGTGATTCCTACAGTGCAGGGTTGACCCGTCTACCATGCACTGTGAGACTATGCGGTCTTCCCCGGCTTTCGGGAGATAGTGCAGGGTAGTGCAGGGTTTAGGCCCTCCGTATGTAGTATACATATCACTCCATTGCTCTATAGGAATAACCCTGCACTGCCTTGCACTATTGCCCTATAAGGGAGGAAGAATGGTAATCCTCACAGTGCAGGGTAGACACGTCAACTTGTCAACCCCGCACTGTGGCCGAAAGGTCAGGTTTGAGGGGGCTACTTCTCGGTAGAATAGTGCAAGCGTCAACGGGTATTTGGGGCTGGCGGGCTTTTGGTGCTTTTCTTGTTGCATTCCTCCGCTACTCCATTACTCCAGTGTGGAGCGTGGGAGACACCACGCCACCCCAGGAGAGCCACATGGAATACGGTATGCACCCGCTTGACCCCACCGACGACTACAACCCCGACGACTACCCGACCCCGCCGACCCCGCCGTCCACGGACCTCGGGGAGCTGCTGTTCAGCATCTTCGCGGCCGCCGGCATCATGCTGGCCATGTGGTTCTGGATGCTGGTGCTGTGATGGGGAAGCCTACCGACTCCGAAGTCTTGACCCTGGTGGACCTCCACACCATGGCCCGCGACATTCAGGACCGGATGGAGGGCCTGGACACCCCGTGGACCCTCGACGTTCACGTGGGCCAGAAGGGCCTCCGGTCCTGGGGCGCGGTCACCTTCGAGTTCGCCCCGCCGGACCGCTACCACATGGGCCTCTTGGGCGCCGCGCGTGTCCGCCTCCCTGAGAACGCGCGCGTGCGGGACTACAACACCGGCCGGTGGAAGCACGCCAGCTACCGCATCAACAACGACTGGACGCTGGAAGTCACCCGGGAACTCATCAACCCCGTCTTCCCCGTCGAGGAGTTCAGCGTCCCGAAGGGGGAAGAGTGAACGCCCGGCCCCACCTTCCCCCGTCCCATGAGGACATTCTGACCGCCCTGCGGCGGTACGGCCCCCTCACCAAGGGAGACGCCTCCCGCCGGTCCGGCTACGCCATGAGCACCACCCACGATGCCATGCGGCGCCTGCAGCGCTTCGGCCTGGTCGAAGTCGTGATGACGGTGCGAGGGGAGGCCCGGGGCCGCACCCGCAACGTCTACGGCCTGGTGGGTGTCCACCGGCGCCTCCGCTCCCGCCGCACCTTCATCTTGGAGTTGGTGGAGACGTTGCGCGCGGTCACCACCCAGGAGTTGGCCGCCCACGTCGGCATCAACCCGAAGACGGCCGACTACTACATCAAGGAGTTCCGGGAGGAGGGCGCCATCCGGCTGGTGGGCTGGGAGTTCCGCCCCACCGGGGGACGCCCGGCGCCGCTGTGGGGGGTCGCATGAGTCGCCCGGAATGGCGACCCCGCCGCAACTGCTACAGCTGCGCCCGGGATTGGTACGACCTCGACGACGACTACCACTACTGCCTTGTCATGGATGGCTCCGACCTCTACGCGCCGGTCATGGAGTGGGTCGACGCCCATGTGGCGACGGAGCCGGGCACCATGCCCCGCCCCGAGGCCGACGGGTGCCCCGGTTGGGTGCCGCGAGCGTGGCTGGCGCCGGTTTACGGAGGTGAGGAATGAGCCGCACCGCAGAGGAGTGGGGCCGCCTCGCCGTCAGCCTGCCGGGTTGGCGGTGGATGGCGGGGATGCGGTATTTCTACGGAGGTTTCAGCGCGTCAACGGGAGCGAGCGAGAACTACGTCGATCGACTGTGGGAGGACGACGCAGGCCCATACGACCACGCCATCTTCCCCGCTCCCGACCCCGACGACCCCGCGACCGCCGGGTGCCTGCTTCGGCTGCTGGGTGACGGCGTCCGGCAGGTGTTCCCACCGTTCCGGAACGCGACGGCCCGCAACTGCTCGTGGTGGTGCATCTATCTGTCGGGTGGTGGCTGCGTTGAGGCACCGACCCTCGGACGCGCCTGCATCGCCGCCGCCGCTGCCCTCGGGCGGTGGCCGGGGGGTGAGGAGTGAGCCCCCGACTGACCCCGGACCGCGTGCGCCGCAAGCTGCTGTTGGCCGTCGGGAAGCGGGTGTCCTGGTCCATCGTACTGGCCGGGCCGCCCCTTGCCGGCTGGGCGCCCCTCCGCCGCAACACCGGGGAGCGCATCTGGCTCCGGGTGTCCGGCGGCCGCCCCGTCCTCCGCTACACCGAACCCCGCGTCTACCGTGACGCCAAGAACGCCCTGACTCCCAATGAGGCCTTGGCCTTGAAGTGTGAGTTCTACTACCAGGAGACTGACCGATGAGTGACACCCCGAAGGCCAAGAGTGATGCCCCGAAGGCCAAGAAGTACCGCGTGGAGCTGTCCAACGACCATGAAGTGGAGATGAAGATGGCGGCCGTGGCCGCCGGCCTCTCCGTCCCGGACTACATGGAGCAGGTGGTCCGGCCCGTGGTCCAGGAGGACCTGTCCCGCCGCCTCCGCGCCGGCGCCCTGGCCGCCCTCTTGCCCGTTCAGTAGGTCCCCCCATGGATGCCAACACCGCACGGGTATGGCCCACGCCGCCCGAAGGCCACACCTATGTCCGCCAGTCCCTTCGGGGCGGGGACTACATCTCCACCGGCTACTTCCCCCAGCGGATGGTGGACCGGCACGGCCGGGGGAGGACCGTCCACAACTGCGCCTCCGTGACCTCCCTGTTCTTTGACTGTGACCTCCTCGGCCTCTACGACGCGGCCCGCCAGGCGCGGGGGCACGTCCTCGAAGCGCGGGCGGCGGAGCGCAAGGCCAAGCTCTACAAGGAGGCGCCGGACGTGGTGGAGGGTCTGCGGGCGCTCCTCCTCGATGAGGTGGTGTCGTGTGTGGAGCGGGCGGTTGGCCTCCCCCCCACCCTCCTCCTGGACTCCGGCTGGGGGTTCCACGTCCACTACGCGGTGGACCCGGAGATGGGCGGGGAGCTGGTGGCGCTGCAGCAGATTGCGGCCGCCATCATCGATGAGTCCAACCGCCTGGCCTACGAAGTGGGGCACACCTTCCAGCCCCGCTTGGAGCTCCCCAGCGCCTTCGACGCCACCCACGACGTGGGCGCACGCTTGGCCAGGGAGCCGGGGAGCACCAACACCAAGGCGCCGGGGAACCCTCGGCCCGTGCGGGTCATCACCTCCGCGCCCACGGTCCTCGGCCGGGAGAAGCTGGCGGAGCTCCGGGACGCCTACCTCCGCCCCGGTGTCCTCCCCGATGCCCGCGATGAACCCGGCCCGGTGCCGAAGGTCAAGCGCCCGAAGCAGGCGACCCAGGTGGACGTGGACTTCCGCTCCATGCGCCTGGCCGATGGCCGGACGTGGCAAACCATCGTAGACGCCCTGTCCCCCGGGGAGCGGGCCAAGGTCATCTGCCCCTTCGGCGGTTCGACCGTGGGCAGCGGCTTCTTCTTCATCGAACCCGATGGCCGAGGGCGCTACCACAGCGGCCCGCAGTCCTGCACCTACTGGAACAGCTACCGGGGCGGAGGCACCACCGGCCTCGCGGAGCTGGTGCGGGGAACCAGCCGAGACGGGAGCCCGGCTGGCCCGCTCAACACGGTGACCAACCTCTACAAGATGCTGTCCGAGGACTCCAACTTTGACCTGTGGTTCGATGCCTTCCGGGGCCTGGAGATGGATGGCACCGAACCCCTCCAGGACGTGGCGTGGGTCAAGGTCCTGCAGCACATGGACGCGGGCTATGGCTGGTTGTGGCGCCCGGGGCGGGAACTCATCTGGTCCACCCTGGAACAGGTCTGCAGGGAGCGCACGGTAAACCCCCTCCAGGACTACCTGGCCACCCTGAAGTGGGACGGGGTGCCCCGGTGCCACCGGTGGATTGCGGATGTGTGTGGCGTCGAAGACCGGGACGTGTACCGCGCCTACTCCCTCCGGTGGTGCATCGGCCTGGCGGCCCGTGCCCTGGACCCCGGCTGCAAGCTGGACACGTGCTTGGTGTTGACCGGCCCGCAGGGCTTCGGGAAGTCCTCGTTGTTCCGGGAGTGGGCCAGCATCCCGGACGTGGGCGAGCTGTTCTCGGACACCCGCTTCAACATGAAGGACAAGGACGCCTATCTACAGCTCTACATGGCCTGGATTTACGAAGACGCGGAGATGAGCGGCCACAGCTCCGCCGACAAGGAGGTCCGCAAGGGCTTCCTGTCTTCCCAGGTTGACCGCATCCGCCCACCCTTCGGCCGCAAGGTCCGCACCTTCAAGCGCCACACGGTCATTGTGGCCACGTCCAATGAACGGAACATCTTGCGAGACTCCACCGGTGACCGTCGGTATTGGGTGGTCCAGGTGCCGAAGACCGGCCAGGCGGACCTGGAGTGGTTGCGGCGCCACAAGGGGCAGTTGTTTGCCGAGGCCGTCCACCGGTTCAAGGCCGGGGAGCCCTGGTGGTTGACCCGCGAAGAAGAAGCGCTCCGCAGCAAGAACAACGAAGCCTTCCGGTATGTGGACTGGTACACCGAATGTGCCGGCATCGTGTACCGGGCGAACCAGGGCGGACCCCGAAACCGGTTCACGGTCTCTCAGTTTGCCCGCGCCATCGATGACCACATCAACCCGCAGGCGCGTGGTCTGTCCCTTTCCGCCGCCCTTCTGCGGGTCGGCTTCGAGCGTACCCGTAGCAACGGGACCACCTGGTACGAGAAGATGGGAGCTTGTACCGGGAATGACAACGGACTGCAGGCCATCCGCCAGTTGTCCACCAACAACAACCCACACGTGTACGAGGCGTACACCCCAGGAGACTGACCCATGATTGAGACTTCCCCCGAGACGGGCGCACTGTTCAAGGCCTTGGCCGCAGCGCAGTCCCAGATGCTCCCCGCCGTCAAGGACGGCAAGAACCCCCACTTCCGCAGCCGGTACGCCACCCTGGGCGCCGTGCTCCAGGCCATCCTCCCGGCCTTCAACGCCCACGGCTTGTCCCTGTCCCAGCATCCCGGCATGGACGGCGCCACGGTGACCGTGGACACCCTCATCACCCACGAGTCCGGCCAGTGGATGCTGTCGTCTGCCTCGGCCCCCATCGGTGGCCGCAAGGACGTGCAGGCCGTGGGCTCGGCCATCACGTACCTGCGCCGCTACGCCGCCCAGTCTATCGCCGGCCTCCCCGTCGAGGATGATGACGGCAACAGCGCAAGCGCCCCGCGCCAGTCCCGCCGGGACCCCGTTGTCCCACAGCGTCCCACGATTGTCCCACAGAAGGCGTCCCTGGAGCTGGTTACGGTGGTGGGTCGCCTGGAGGCCTTGGACCTCACCGTCGGGGACCTGGACACCTGGTGTCAGGCGATGGGCAAGCCAGTCCCCGCCGACATGGACGGGTCCACCCTCGCCACCCTGGTTCACTGGCTCGAAGGGCCGGGCGCCGCCAAGGTCCGCCAGTGGTTCCAGGACCGGGCGGATGGGGGTGCGGCGTGAACGCGATTGTGGGGAAGACGGTCACCGCCCTGGTCCGCGATGAGGAGTTCGAAGTGTGCTTGACCATCGTGGGCCTGGTGGTTGCCATCAGCTTGGAAAGCTACGGCGCCGATGGGGCTGGCGGGTGGAAGAATGGTCCCCGGTGCCGGGGGCCGCGCTTCCGGGTACTGGTGTACTGCCAGGATGGGGAGTACCGGAACTGCTGGGCGGATGACTGCCTCCCCATGCCGGGCTCCTACTCGCACTGGGATGAGTTCAACAAGGACCGCGCCGATGGGTGACCGCTTCATCCTCGGAATCGACCCCGGCCCCACCACCTCCGGGATGGTCCTCTACCGCCTGGCCGAGGACCCCCGGACGGGGTGGGGGCGCGTCATCCGCTCCCGCAAGGATGCCAACCTGGTCGAGCTCCGCGCGGAGCTCACCGGGGGGGATGTGCGGAACGGCCTGCGCCCCGGCTCCTTTGAGGTGGTCCTGGAGTGTACCCAGGCCGGGCCGCCGTCCACGGCCGTCGTGAAGACCACGGAGGTTGTGGGCCGCCTCATGGAGGCCTGCGACACCCGGGGCATCCGCTGGCACGCCTACTACCGGCGGGAAGTCCTGCAGGCGCTGGACTGCGCCAAGAAGGGCAACAAGGACGCCCTGGTCCGCGCCGCCCTCATCGAGATTCATGGCGGCACCCGTCAGGCCGCCATCGGTACGAAGAAGTCCCCCGGCCCCCTCTACGGGGTCTCCTCCCATGCGTGGCAAGCCCTCGGGGTTGTCGCCGCGCACCTCCTCCCATTCTGAACAACACCAGGAGAACATCATGCCCGCCACCATCATCATCACCGGCCGCCTCTTCCGGGACCCCGAGATGAAGACCACCAGCTCCGGGAAGGAGATGGCCAAGCTGGTCATCCCCGTGGATTCCGGCTTCGGGGACAAGAAGTCCACCACCTGGTGGACCGTCACCATTTGGGGCCGCCGGGCCTCCGTCGCCGGCCAGTACCTCTCCAAGGGGTCCTGGGTGACCGTCACCGGCCGCCCCCAGGTCCGCCAGTTCGAGAAGCGCGACGGAACGCGGGGCTTCAACCCCGAGGTGGACGCCGACACCTGGGACTTCGTGGGGCCGAAGCAGTCCAACCGCGCCCCCACGTACCCGGATGACGCGGCCGTGAACCGGCGCCCGGATGCGCCCCGCTACGACCAGGGCGCCGCCACTCAGGGGCTGGACGACTCGGACTTGCCCTTCTGATTCAGCGCCTCCACCACCAGCGCCTCTACTGCATCACAGTCGGGGCGCTGGGCGGCGGACTGGCCGAAGGCCCAACACGCCATCAAGGCGCACTGTGCGCTCATCGGGTCCCCGCCCAGCTTGGAGATGCAGGCGGGCGGGACCTCCGCGAGACTGGCGCGGACCTCCGCATCGATGACCACAGGCCGGCCGGCCGCCTCGACAAGGGCGCGCTGGCCGTCTTGAATCTCCCCAATCAGTTCCGTCTGGGCCTCGATGACCTCCCCGGTGCGGTCCCGGCCGAGGGCGAACCCGGCGGCGCCGCCCCCCACGAAGAGGAGCACGCCGGCCGTGATGAGGACCCCGACCACTACCGGGGGTCCAGTTGGAAGTGTGGACCATCCGGGAAGCTGCGCCACGTTCCCCCCCACGTCAGTTTGAACTCTCCGCTGGTCCGGCCGTCGAGGACCAGCATGGCCCACGTGTCCAGGATGTGGTCCGCCAACGGGTTGAAGTCGTCCCAGTCCCAACTGATGGTCCCATTGACCCACGGGGCAATATCCACGGCCATGCTGGGGAAGGTGTTGTGCTTCGAGTTGGGGTAGCGTAGCTGACTCTTCCCCGCCGCCTGGAGTTCGTTCTGGCGCTCCTCCCCTCGGTGGCCCTCCAGGACCGTGAAGTCCATGGGACAATCCGGGGACCACAGGGCCTCCCGCATGAGGAGCTGTAGGTCTTGGTGACAGCTCTGGAGCCGTTGCCGGCTACGCTGGCCGAACACGTACCCCATCAGTACTTCCCGGCCTTCTTCTTCCCCGCCTTGGACAGGGCGATGGCCACGGCCTGGCGCTGCGGCTTGCCGGCCTTCATCTCCTTCTTGATGTTCTCGGAGATGGTCTTCTTGCTGCTTCCCTTCTTCAACGGCACGGCGGCCTCCAGTGCCTTGCAGGCTTGGCGGGTGAGCTCCAGGTACTCCGAAACGGACATACGGTCCGGCCTGGAGTAGCCCACCCGGCATAGGTCCGGGCGGTCTTCGTAGATGGTGCAGAGCTTCGTGGCTTCATCGTACATCGGGCAATCCGCCAACACGCAACAGGCGCCACACTGGGTGCAGTCGTAGTCCAGTTGCCAGGCGGGGCGGGTCATCGCTTCGGGGTCCGCTTCGAGGGTGCGCGCTTCCCGCTCCGCTTGCGGAACAGCGCCTCCTGTACGTCCTTCTTCGTGGCGCGGGTGGAGGGCGTCTTCTTCTTGCTGACCACCTTGGAGGGTCGGCAGTACTGGGACTTCGCATCCCCGCTGTGGCCGCAGGGCTTCCCCGTGGCCTTGTCCACCCACTTCTCCTTCGCCCATCGGCGGAGGCTGGTTCCCTTCTCCGTCTTCCGCACCTGGCCCTTGCGCTTGCGACACTTGGCCACGGCCTGGGAGGCGCGGGCCGAGGGCCACACCTTGTACCGGGCCTTCACTTCCTTGGTGCAAGCGTCATCCGCCATCACTTCACCAGCTTGGAGACGGGCTTCTTGGACCACAGCTTGCAGCTATGGTAGCGCGCCTTGTTGGGCGGCCCGGGGTCATCGCACCCGTGCCGGCTACGGAAGTTCTTGCGGGCCTTGGGGTCATCCCGGCGGATTTCCATGTCCGGGTCCCCGAAGCGCACGGTGTAGGGCTTCCCCTTGTAGGTGCCCGTCGCCACGAACTTCTTGCGCCCGTGGCCCGGCTCGCCCTTCTTGATGCGGCGGACCGGCATCAGTGGACCTGGTGGGGACAGTTGATGCGCTCGGCCAAGTGGTCCAGCCCCTCCATGATCTTCTGATGCTCCTGACTGTGCATCTTCATCATCCCGTCCACCTGGTCCAGGTGCCGATTGATGCCGGACTGCATCATGGGCGCGAACACGTCCTTCAACAGCTTGTAGACGGCCATTCCGATGAGGAGGCACACCACCAGCGCGGAGGCCGGCCCGGTGACCTGGGGGATGAGCGCTTCGGTGGTCACGGGGCCTCCGCTGCCTTCTTCAAAGCGTCAAGGACCGCCCGCGCGATGATGCGGGAGTCGGCGGCCGAGGGGCTGTAGTCGTTGTCCGGGTCGTAGGCCGCGAGCCACGGCCCCGCCTGGTCCAGCGGGATGCAGACCGGGATGGAAAAGACCCCGTTCTCCCAGGGCGTTCCGTCGGTATCGGTGCTGCCGATGGAGGCCGCTACCTGAACCGCAGGGAAGTCAATGTGAAGAGACGGCATGAGGCACCTACACGGGCATGGTGAACTTGATGACGCGATACCACGCCTTGAACTTCACGTCATCGCCGGCGCCGATGGTGGCGGACCCATTGGTGCCCACGCCCACCATCAGCTTCATCCCGATGGTGCCGTTGTCGTAGGTCATCGAGGCGTTCCGCGTTCCGCCCGTGATGGCGGTCCCGGTGTTGTCCAGGTTGACGTAGCCACCGCCCTGCCCCCGGACCCCGCTGTGCAGGAGGGTGCAAGTGCTGTGGTCGTTGCTGGCGCTTGCGTTGCTTGCGTACCCGTTGAACGTGAAGATACCGTATTGGATATTTCCGGTTGCATTGTACCGAATCAAACCGCCCATGGCGTCGTTGGTAAAGCAATCCAGGCCGGTCCCGTCCACGGAGCTGGCCACCACCACCTCCGAGGCGAACCGGTTGTCCGGGGTCTGGAACTGAACCACGGTCTGGAGGATGAACGTGTCCCCGGACTGGACCTGGACCTCCCCGCCCGTGGCATCCTCGGCGGACAGGTCCTTCACCCAACGCGGCGCCCGCTGGTTGTTCCCGCTTCCCCAGGCGTAGTCCGTGGACCCAACCGCCAAGGCGTTGAACACCACCTGGTTGACCCCGGACGCGCTGGAGCTGGTGTCTACCAGGCTGTCCGGGTCCGTCAGGGTGAAGCCGTCGGTAATGTCGATGGCGGTGAAGCCGAGGGCGGACAGGTCCGCGCCGCCGCCTCCCGGCTGGGCTCCGCCGCTGGCCCCGGTGGTGGGGTCGAAGCATGGCGCGATGGGCATCGGCTACTCCTGCCAGGTGATGCAGGACTGGGCGAAGGTCGGGACTTGCGTGGCGTCATCCACCTTGGCGAACAGGTACAGGTTGCCGTTGCCGGGGCCGGCCAGAATCTGGAACAGCGGGAGCTGCACGCTGAACGCCGCACACTGGCTGGTCGTCGTGGTCACGCCCGGGACAAGGGTGGCCTCCGTGTCCGGGACCAGGGTGTAGTCCCCGTCCGCGTCCGCGCAAATGCGGATGGTGATCTTGGTGGCCGAGGGGGCGCCGCCATTGGTGAGGCGCACGTGGATGCCCTCCACGATGCCCTTGAAGTTCCGCTTGTCCTTCTGGAAGGCGGGGAGCTCCGCCTGGAGGTCATGGACGTGAACGTCCGCCGTGTTGAAGGCGGTACCCAGGGCCTGACTCCCGGTCTGGAGGGAGTCGTGAAGGAAGTGGGTGATGCGGGTGGGCATGGTGGGGTCCTCCTCATGCGCGGACGGCTCGCCGCTACTCTATCGCGGTTTGCTCCCGAATGTCCCGAACTTGCGCGGCCTGGCGCTCCAGGGCCTGCTCCACATCGCCCGGCCCGCGTCCCATGAACGTCTCCAGGGCGGCGCCTCGGAGCGTGGTGGGGAGGGCGCCTTCCGTGTAGACGCGGCGGGGCGTCTCGGGGCGCTCCCGCTCGGACAACACGGCGTAGAAGGGGAGCACGCGGTCCAGGTCCGCCACGTCCAACGCCCTGGCCTGACGGATGAAGGCCAAGGCCTTGTCCGTCGGCTTGGCCGCGAAGTAGACCGGCTCCCCGTCAATCACGTCGTAGAGGTAGTGGGGGACGCCCTCGGGGGGCTGGCGGCGCCAGGCGCCGGGGATGGTCCGGCTGGCGAATTCCTCCGGGGGGTTGACCTGTTCCACGGGGAGGTAGGTCTCGAAGGCGTTCCACAGTCCGTTCTTGTGTTCGGGGTCCCGGTTGTTGGCGATGAGCATCATGGCCCAGAACACCTTCTCATCGCTCAACGGCTCGGCTTCGGGTACGTCGGTGGGCTGGTACTCCTGGCCTCCCTTGAAGCGCTCCCAGGCATCGAAGACGGCCGGGGTGATGACCTCCCCGCCGAACTGAATGGCATCGGCCACCGCCATGCGGTCCCCGGGCAGCTCCGCCCGCGTGGCCTGCAGCTCCTTCGTGGCGAACTTGATATCCGCCATGATGTTCCCCACAGACCGCAGGCTCCCCACGAAGGCCTCCACGGGCAAGAAGGCCGGGTTCTCGGGGAGGAAATAGGTGTCCTCCTTACGTTCCCCGGGGAACATTCCCAGGGTCTTCAAGGCCTTGTCTCCGTGGATGTTGTAGGGGTCCTGGGCCTCGGCCTTGGCGCGCATGGCCCGGAGGATGGGGCCGGCCCGCTTCGGGTTCTCCGCAATCGCGGTCATGCCCTCGATTCCCAACCGGTAGAGGAAGGCCGACTCCGCGAACATGCTTCCCAAGCGCGTCCGCACCGCGTCCGGCACCTCGGTAAGGTCAAGCTGGGAACGGCGGGCCAGCTCGGCCGCATCCTGGGGGGCGTCGCCCCGGGCCAGGGCCATCTCAAACACGGACCGCCGGAAGTTCAGCTCCAAGGCCTCCGCCGTCCGCAGGAAGAAGCCCCGGGAGAAGGGGTCCAGCTCATCCAAGGCCGCCGACATATCCACGCCGCCGACCCCCCGCGCCCTCCGCTGAACCGCGCGCTGCAGGTCCCGCGCCAGGCTTCCCACCCGCTCGGACTCCAGGGTGGACACCCCCAGGGCGTAGTCGTCGGCCAGGTCTTCCAGCATCTTCGGAGAGTAGTAGACCCCGGCCGGGTCCGTGATGCCGCCCCCGAGGAGGCGCCGGCGGGTGACTGCGGAGAGGGCCTTCTGGCCGGCCCGGTCGAAGGCGCCCAGGGTGTTGCGGGCGCCGATGGTCACAAGGGGAACGATGCCCAGCTTCAACAGGCGCCCCGCCTGGGCCGGGATGTTGGGCAGGATGTAGCCGTAGTAAAGGCGCTCCGTGACGTTGCGGCGGAGTCGGGCCACGGAACTGAACCACTCCTCCGCCATCTTCCCCACATCGGCCCGAACCGTCAGGGGCACGGAGTCCAGGGTCTGGGCCAGCTCTGCCCCGGCTGCGGCCAGCTTCTGCTCCGCGATGCCGGCGCCCTTGTCATAAACCTGCATCCGGTTGCCGAGGCGGCGGGCGGCCTTCTCGGACAAGCGGGAGGGCAGCGTAGCGCCCTTGCCCGGCACCGGGAGCGCCCGGCGCGCTCGATCGAGGAGGGTGTCCGTGTGGAGCTTGGACAGGTCCGTCCCCAGGATGAAGTCATCCACAGCCGTCTGGACGGCGCCCGTGATGGTCTTCCGGGCGCCGATGTTCTTTCGGATGCCGTTGTCCAGGATGACCCGCAGGAGGCCGTTCTGGAAGTCGGGGGTGATGATGCCCCCCAGGCCCAGGCCCTCCGCAATGTCTCCCAACTTCGGCGTGACACCGGGGAGGGGGTCATCCACCCCGGAATAAAGCCGGTCAATGGCGCGGGCGGACTCAACGGACGGGAAGTTCCAAAAGTCCCCGTTCTCCTTCATGGGGAGCGTGCCATCCGCGCGCACCGCCTCCAGGAGCTTCTCCTTGGTTGAGTCCCCATACAGGGCGGACCACAGCGCCTCCCAGGCCTGGGTGGGCGTCTCACCGGCGGCCGTCAGCTCCTCCACCAGGACCTCCTCCAAGGCCTTGTTGAAGTCCCCGTGGAGCTCGATGCGCGCGTCCAGCTTCTTCTCCAGGGTCCGTAGGGCCTGCTTCCCGGCCACCTGAATCTCCCGGGCGATGTTGGCCGCTGCGGCCGTCTCCGTCTGCAGGCTCCCGCGCCGCGCCAACACCCGCCGCATCCGGGGGCTGTCAAGGATACGGGACCGCAACGGGTTCCCCAGCCCTTCTTCCACGGTCTTGAAGTAGAGCTGGGCGCGGGTGGTGTCCCGGGTGAGTCGGGCGCCCTTGGCCAGCTTCGGAGCCACGCCCACGTCGTAGGTGTCGATGACCGCGCGCCGAAGGTCGGCGGGCACATCGTCCCAGTTCTTGAAGCGGCGGAGTTCCTGGTAGAGCGGGGTGTCCCCAATCTGGACCTCGGCCGGCTTGCGCTGGTCGAGACGGCGCGCGAAGTCGAGGGGGTCCGCCTCGCCTACCTCCCGTGCGGCCGCTCTGGCCGCCTGCTCCACCTGGCGCCGCAGCGGCTTCGGGAGGGCGCTGTAGCCCCGCCCGGGGACCGCCCGGAGGTCCTGGGCCGCCTGCTCCACCCGTGCCCGTGCCGGGCCTTCGGGCATCCTCCCGGCCAGCGTGGACAGCTCCGTGGACATCTCCGAGGTGTCCCGGACGAAGAGGCTGGCGCGGTGTTCCCGCAACGCCTTCCGGGCCTCGGGGAGCTGGCGCCGGGGAACGGCCACCGTGTCCGTGAGGAGCACGAAGTCCCCCGGAAGGTTGCGGTAGACCATCTTGGTGACCCGGGCCACGTCGTCTTCCGGGAGCACGCGCCGCAACACGTCGCCCACCTCGGTAAGGGTCTCGGGCGCACCCTTCCCCCGCAGCAGGTCCTGGGCCGCCTTTGCCTCTTCGGGCAAGCGCTTCCCCACCACCTTGTCCACGGCCTTCTGCGACACCTTGCGGAGCAGCGGGGGGTCGTAGTCGGCGGCCGCGTCTGCAAGCTCTGTATGCTTATTCACGGCCTGGGCGGCCGTTTGGCGGAGCCGGGCCACCTGTTCCGCAGGCTCCCCCGCCGCCTCGGCAACCCGCACCGCCTGGGTAGCAGCCGTGGCCGCCTTCTCCGCGTTGCGGATGGCGCGGCCGCTCCGAAGCAGCTTCAAGACGCGGGCGCCTCCGCCCACCATGTACCCGGGGACACCAAGCAACAGTTCCGGGCCAGGGATGAGCACTTCGGGAAGCATCCCCGCCAAGTAGGCGTCATCCTCATCCCCCGTGGTGGCCGCGTAGAAGTCCCGCGTGGCCGGGGTGTCCAGGTACTCATCCATAAACGTGCGGCCCTTGGCCACGTTCTGAGTGATACGCCGGGCCTCCGCTCTGATGAATCCGCCGGGGTCATCGGTAAAGCTGGGGAACTGCACGTCCTCCACCCGCCGCCGGCCCTCGGGGTCGAAGGCGGTGACCTTGCGGGTTTGGGACTCGGTGGCCACGCCCGGGAGGGGGATGGCAAACTCCGGGACCGCGCGCACTAGGTTCCGCAGGGTGGTCACCGTCTCGGGGGACGCCCCGGTCTGCTTCCCGTAGTAGTCCACGGCCTCGGCCAGGCCGCCCCGCATGCTGATGACTTCGGGGAGGCCCAGCGCCCGCCGGGCCTTGGCCACCTCGAAGCCCCAATCCGTGGGGTCAATCGGGAACCCGTTCTCATCCACTTCGTAGCCGAGGCCACGGAAGTACCCGTCCGCCGCTGCAGCGCTTCCCCAGGACAAGACGGACCGCAGGAACGCGCCCAGCTCCGTCTCCACAATGCCCTTGCCCTGCTCCGCTTCCGTCAGGACCCCGGAGATGGGCGAGCCCACGTAGCGCTTGAAGAAGGGCACCGGCTCCCCGGCCGCCAGGGCCTCATCAATCTCCCGCTGCTCCTTGGCAAGCTCCGCCTGGCGCTCCCGGAGGCCGGCTTCCCCGCGTTCCGTCTGCAGCGCGAAGGCCTCCCGGAACTCTTCGCCCAGGGTCGGCTCCCGGTACTCCCCCGTCTCGGGGTCCTGGTACATGCGCCGCAACACGGGCGCCATGGTCAACGGCTCGAAGGGCGCCGGGAGGTCCGCTTCTGCCACGAAGGTCGGCTCCGGGGCATCCCGAAGCACGCCCGCACCCTCGACGGGTTCAAGCTGGAAGGCCTGGACCGTCTCGATGCGGGAGGGGCGGAGCGGCGCCTCCTCGGGGATGGCCACCGGCTCCGCCACCCCAGGCATGGCCACCCGGCCCCGCCGCCGTTCAAGCTCCGCCAGGGCCTGGTCCCGCAGCCGTTCTTGGCGGGCCAACACGTCCACACCCGCAGGGGTGAACACCCCGGGCGCTGCTACCTCCTCCCGTGCGGCCTCCGCCGCTGCGGCCCGTGCCTCGGCCTGGACTGCTGCAGGCGGGGCGAACTCGACGGCGGGCGCGGCCACCCTCGGCAAGGGCGCCGCCAGGCGCTCCCGCTCGGCCTGCTCCCGGCGCGCAAGCTCCCGCCGGGCCAGCTCCTGGAGGGCGGCTTCCTGGGGAGTCATCAGAGGCCCGCCATGCGGCGGAGTTCTTCGTCCGTCATCTTCGAGAAGTCGGGAAGCTCGGCCGGCGCTGCGGGTGCCGGTGCGGGTGCGCGGGCCGTAATCTGCTCCTCCTCCATCACCAGGCGCCCGTCTGGTTCCCGCTTGGGGGCGGGTGCGGGTGCCGGCGGAGGCGCCGGGGGCAACGGCTGGCCGCCGGCCAGGGTCCGCTCAATGGAGGCGAACGGGACCGTCCCCGGCGTGGCCAACCCCTTGAACTCATCGTTGAGGAAGACCTGGAAGCCCTTGTCCGTCCGCGCGTAGCTGTACTCCGGGGCGGTGGGGTCCTGGACCCGGATGGCCGTCTCCTGGAAGGCGGGGCGCTCGGCCCGGATGGTCATGCCCTCCACCTGCATCGGGGCGCGCGTCACAGGCGCCTGACGGGCCACCAGGGCCTCCGGGCCGCCCAACTGCTGGGACACCATGCGGGGCACCTCGACGGGGGCCGTGGGCGCTCCAGGGGCCTCCTGCTGGACCCGGCTGGTGGCGCTGCGGGCCGCCTCTTCGGGACTCTTCCCCAGGCCCCGTTGGCGCTGGTACTCCTGGGCGTAGATGCGGCGGGCATCCTCGCGGGCGGTCCGGGCCTCCCGGAACTCCTGGGTAGCGCGGGTGGCCGCTGCCTCCTCCCGGGCCAGGGCCTCCCGGGCCTCCTTGGCCTCATCGGCCGCGCGCTGGGCTGCATCCCGGCGGGCCTTCTCCTCCTGCTTCTGCTGGGCGTCCGCTTCCTTCCGCAGCCGGATGGTCTCGGGGTCCTGGGCCGGTCCGCCCAACTCCCAGTAGGCCATCGTAAAGGACACCGCGTCCTCCAGCTCCTTCCCCTTGATGCCGGCCTTCTGCAGTTGGTCCGCCAACTGCTGGGGGGTGGTGTCCTCCCCGCGCCGGTCCCGCATCATGGTGAAGGACACGGCCAGGTTCTCCGCCCGCGTCGAGGGCGCCAGGGGCTTGTCCTCGGCCAACGCCTTGTCCGTCCGCTCATGCGCCCCGATGTAGTAGGCGTACTCGGGGGTGTTCTGGTAGCGGAGGTAGGCGTTGCGCCAGGCCTGGGGGTTGGTCTGGTATTCCCCATCGACCAGGACATAGGGGTCCTCCACCTTGTAGCCCCGGGCGCGGAGGTCCCGCCGCAGAACCTCTTGGCGGGGGTCATCATAGGCGCCGGCCAGCCGGGTCTTCTCCAACTCCAGGGCGGCCAACCGTCGCCGGCTGTCCAATACGTCCTGCTCGAAGTCGGCCCGCTGGTCGTTGCGGTAGGCCTGGGCGTTGCGCGCCTCTTCGTACACGTCCCGGGCCAGCCCTTCCGCCACCTGGCTCGGGTCGCCCGTCTCCCGCACCACGGCCAAGGCCGCGTCCAGGGCCTCCGCCCCGGTGGCGAACTCGGACTCATCCAGGGCCTTGGCCCGCGCCTCCAACAGCTTGGCCTGGGCCTCATCCTCGGAGGCCTCGGCCCGCTCCCGGAGCTGGGTGGCGGTGAGTTCCCGGAGCTCCACCACCCGCTGGCCGGCGAACCCTCCCCGGATGCCGGACGGGCCGGCCATGAACGCCGCTTCAAGGGCTTCGTCCCGCTGTTCCTGGGCGGCCGCAAGCTGTTCCTGAATCTGGCGCGGGACACCGGTGGCCGGTGCCCTGGCCTGGGCTGCGGCCTGACGGATGGCGGCCAGGTCCCGCTCCGTGAAGCGGGCGGCCGAGGCCTCCACGTCCTCCAACACCTTGGCGGCCGCACCCGGGAACTGCTGGATGAGCTGCAGGGCCTTGTTGGCCGCCTGGGCCTTCTGGTTGGTGCGGAGCAGGCCGAAGAACTCCGCCCGCTCCTGGGCCGGCACTGTGGACGCGCGAACGGCGGCCGCCTGGGCTGCTTCCCGCGCCTGCACGCCCATGCCCCGGAGGGCCAGTTCCTGCTCAATCAGCTTCTTGGCGGTCCCGAAGTCCTGGGGAGGCACCCGGAAGGCATCGGCCAACGCCGTTAGGGTCTGACGCTCCGTCGCGATGAGGCTGTCCAGGTACTGGATGCGGTCCTGCTCCCGCTGGACTGCGGCTTCGATGGCCTCCACCCGGTAGACGGCGGCCAACGTGCGGGCGTAGCGGTCGAGGTAGGCGGGGCGGCGCCCCTTCGTTGGGTCGGCCATCATCGGCTCCGCATGGTGTAGGACCGGCCACCGGGCGCGTCCATCTGGTTGATTGCGTCCTCGGCGGTCCCGGCCTGGGCCTCGGCCTGGATGCGGGCCAACTCCGCTTCCATCTGGTAGCCCGCGTACTGGGAGCCTACATCACCAGCCCCGGCAAGGCCGAGGGACACCGCCTGGGCGATGCCCTGGGCGCGCATGGCGTCCGCCTGCTTCTGCTGTGCCCGGAAGGCATCGATACGGGCGCGCTCGGCCTCCCGCTCGGCCCGGTCGATTTCCTCCACGGCCAGGTTCTGCTGTTGCCGGACCTGGCGCTCCGCCTGGGCCTCGGCCATCTCCTGGAGGAAGACCTCCCGCCCGGACACCGCACCGGCCGCCCCGCGCGCTGCGGCCTGTTGCAGGGCGGCGGATTCAAGCTCCCGCTGTGCCCCGGCCTGCTCTGCAAGGAAGCGCTGTTCCAGGCCTCCCCGCTCCCGCTCGGTGAGGCCGAGTTCCCCGGAGGCCTGGCGCCGTTCCAGCTCCTCCAGTTCCTTCTGCTCCGCCTCCGTCAGGCGCATCTTCTTCCCGGCCCGTGCCTGGCCGATGCCCGATGCAATGCCGCCCGCCGCCTTCAATCCTCCCGCAACGAGGAGGGCGGTGGTCAAGCTGATGGGTTCCATGGGCGTCCTCTACAGGTAGTAGGCTTCCAGCGCGATTCCCCAGTTCACGAGGCCGCACCGGTCGGAGAGGGAGTGGACGGCCAGGCCGAAGGTTGTCACCGTCGGGGAGGCCACGTCCAGAGCGAAGGTTCCTTGCTTGGCCCCGTAGCCCGCCCCCACCACGAAAGGGCGGGTCAGGCCGAAGGGATAGGCGGAGATGAACCCGTTCTCCACGTTGCGCGTCTCCTGCGCCCGGCTCTGGTAGTTGGCGACCGTCGCGGAGTTGAAGGTCCCCGTGTAGGGGATGACGTAGACCCGACGCTCCCCCGCTGGGACCTGGTAGGCCAAGGAGCTGTTGTCCCGGCCGTTCTCCAACTCGAACCAATAGTGAAACAGGCACCGGGCGGGGCTCCGCACATCGAAGCTGATGGCGGTCTGTGGGAAGGGGTGCGCCATCTCCGAGTCCTGGCGGCCGTTGCCGGATAGGGCCTTCGTCGCAAACTGCAGCCGGATGCCGGCGCCTCCCGCCCACTGGCCGCCCTGGTGGCCCGTGACCCCATGCTGCAGGCCCTTGATGGCGTCGTAGACCGGCGCCTGAATGTGGCGGGTATCAATCCACTTCGAGGCCTCGAAGTCCCCGGCAATGATGCCCTGGTGCAGGTACACCCGGAGGGCCTGGCTATTGCCCTCGAGGTTGGCGGCCGTCAGGGTGGTGCCGTCCGCGAAGGTGGTGGGAGGAGTGTACGCCATCACTTCACCCGCATGAACATGGCTTGGAGGGACCCGTCCTGCACGTCCAGTTCCGCCGCTGCGGCTACGGAATCGTTGCGGAGTAGGTAGTTGACCCCGGCCGCGTTGTGGGCGCCGAAGGGTCCCGAGAAGACCACCCGCAGGCCGTAGACCGTTTGGGAGCCGGTGCCCTGGGCGTAGTGCCAGGCGCCATCCACGCTGCTCCACCCAACGGCGGTGTCCGTGGGCGTCCCGACAACTTCCCCTTCGTCCGCTGCGGCGGCGTACTCCACCACGTTCTGGATGACGCTGGTGGCCTTGCAGTTGGACAGGGCGTTCCCGCCCCGGACGCCCGTTACCACGGTGTTGAAGTCGCCTTGCCCGGGGACGTTCACGAAGTTGGCCAGGGCGTTGGAGGTTACGTCCCACTGGAGCCAGAAGGCCCAACAACCGTACCCGCTGAACACGTTCTGCGTACCACCGCCCGATGCCGGGAAGGTGAAGTAGAGGGCGCCACCGGTCCAGGCCTTCGAGCCGGTCCAGCGGGGCCGGACGGACAGGTCCCAGTAGACGCGGAGAATGTCATCCGCCCCGAGGGTGAACCCGGAGGCCCCGAGGGACAGGACCGTGTTGGCCGGCGTGGAGTCCTGCACCACGTAGGGGGACGCGCCGGTGGTCTGCCCCGTGTACGTGTTGTACCCGCTGTGCTTGAAGTCCGGGTAGCCGATGGCGGCCGTACCGCCGCCGGCCATGCCGCCCACCAGGAACCGGTCCGTGCCGCTCTCGAACTGCGGGAGGTCGAAGGCCTGGTCCCGCGTGTTGAAGCTGTTCAGGGCGCCGGCCTGACTGTACTGGGTGAAGCGGTCGTTGAGGGAGGCCGCGTCGATGGTGTCCCCGTCGAGGATGGGACCCTGGGTCAGTCTGCTCATCTGTACCTCCCGATGGCCAACCACCGGTTGTTCCACAGGTGGCCAAACGGCACCTGGTCCCCGCCGCTGGTGGTCTCGGCCGCGTCCACGGACGGCTCCCCGTTGCGCCACTGGAGGGTCAACGTCAGGTCACCGGGCGGGAACAGCCCCGTGCCGAAGATGCGGGACGTTTGGTGGTAGCCCCCTCCCCGCCGTTCTCCGATGTTGACCCCATCCACCAGGATGCGGAGGTTCATGTAGTTTGGCGAGCCGGGGAGGCCGTCATTGACGCCATAGGCGAAGATGTTGTTGACGTAGACGTTACAGCTCCACTCCACGAAGAGGGACCCGCCCTTGAACCCTGTGAGGGTTTCCTGGGTGAGGGTGCGCCACCCTCCCGCCGCCTTGCGGATGGTGCTGGACTCCCAGGCCGAGGACCCCACGCCGTCGTCCACTTCGTTCGTCTGCTCCCCGGTGGTGCCGGTCTGGTCATCGGACCAGACCTGGTGCAGGGCGTAGTCCTTCAACCGGCTGGCCTCGACAAAGCCGTCCGGCATCTGGGTGCGGTCCAGCGTGGTCATGCTGGACTGTTGCGCCCGCTGTTCTTCGTTGACCAGCTCGGGGGAGATAGACCGCCCGCTCCGGGCCTCGCTTTGCGTCCAGTGCTTTGTCATGCCCGCACCCCCGCCACCACGCGCGTCCCCTTGGTGGTGTATTCGTATTCATAGCCGACCAGCACCAGGTCTTCGTCCGTCTCCAGCTCGAAGCAGAACCAAGCGGCGGACATATGGGCCACGGAGAAGCGGAGCGGGACCAGGCGGTCAATCCGATAGGCGTTCTTCCCCAGGACCTCCGTGTCCAGGACCGGCTGGGGGGAGGCGTCGGGGGACTGGGCGGTGTAGGTCTGCTCCAGGGTCGGGACCAGGGAGAAGTCCTTGTAGTGCCGCATCTGCACCTTCGGCTTCCCCGTGGTCATCACCCACACGGTCACATAGGACACCTGCTTCTGCATCTGCGGGTCACCGAAGGCCATCCAGGCGGACCGGTACGTCGAGGTGGGCGGGTCGTTGACCGTCAGGGTGGCGTCCACGTAGTCCGCGCCCATGGCCCGCTTCCCCGAGATGACGAACAGCCCGCGCTGGGAGTCCGTGCCCCCGGTTTCGTTCCCGGTGTTGTGCCCGAAGATGATGGCCCCGGAGTACAGCGTGGCGATGGCGCCCACGGGGAACCCGGTGCGGGTGGTCCACGGGGACAGGCTCTCCGCCCGCTGCAGCCGGTCCACGTGGAGGACCAGGCCGAGGTTGGGCCGGTCGTTGCCATCCATGGGAACGTAGACGTGGTACTCCCGCGTGAGCTCGGAGAAGCAGCCCACGGCCCTCGGGTGACAGTCCGGGGTGATGCGGCGGATGAGGTCATCCTGGGGGACCGTCAGGTTGACCACCTCATTGATGGCACCGCCGGTGAGGCCTCCCAGGACCGCGTACACGCCGTCGAGGGCCAGGAACACCACCCCGAGGCCGGGAACCGTCTGGATGCTGTGGGGCGCCCTGCAGGTCACGCCCTCCGTCAGGGTGGTGACCTGGAAGCCGGTGGCCGCCGTTCCCTGCACCACATCGATGCCGTTCTCCCGGAACACGAGCAAGGTGTTGTAATTGCTGAACAGTGCGGTGATGGCGCCGCCCCGGGCGGACAGTTCGATGTAGGCGTCCGCCGCAAACTGTTCGATGAGGCCGGCGGCCGAGTAGTAGAGGGTCCGCCCGTCTTCGACGCCCCCATCCAGGAACAGGGAGCCCGCGAAGAGGGCGGAGAAGCGGGCGCGGGGCGCCGGAAGCGGCCCCGTAGCAATCTCGGGGGACGGCTGGCCCAGGTTGGCCGTGCTCACCGCATCGAAGAACAGGGGCTCCGTGTTGTTGCGGATGAGGTCGATAAAGTAGAGCGTGGTGTCCCCGGGGCTGGTGGCGTCCCCGCTGTAGTTGGCCGTCCGGTACAGCTTGCGCGCGACCGTCCCCGCCGGCCCGGTGGGAATGTCCAGGGCGCAGGCATGGCGGAACCCGTCAGCATTGGCGGGGAGGCCCCACTGGGTGGACTGGACCGTGGACGTAGGCCCCTCGGAGCCGGTGTCCGTGATGAAGGACACCGCCCAGCCGAACAGGGAGCGCTTGTCCCCGGCCACGGGACTGGACCCGGTGTTCTTGCTGAACCCCAGCCCCCACCGGCCGCCATCGGGGATGGCCTGGCCGTCCGAGGGGCACCACAGGGTCACCGCCCCGTTGCCCGACGTGATGGGCGGGTTGCTCGCCGGCGCTGCGGGCATGGGCTTGACGGTCCGGGGCTCTACCGGGGCCGGAAGGCCGTTGAAGCCGAAGTCCCGGATGACCTGGGAGGCCGCGCCCGTCAGGCCGGCGCCGTTGCGGGGCAGGGGCCACGGGTTCACCAGGACCGGCCGGTCCACGCCATTGGTGATGATGGTTCCGTGTCCCGTGTCGGTGTACCAGCTCCCGGCCTCCGTGGGGGCGGGAACGTGCCTCCCGGTGGCGATGGTCACAAGCTGGTCCGCTCCGTCGGCTTCGTAGAGGAGCTGCAGGTTGCCCGACTCCTCGAACAGGACGTGCTGGCGGGCTCCGCCGGCCACGGCCTGGGCAACGTGAAGGGAGGAGATGGGGCCACACGTGGCGAAGGGCACCCACGACGTGGCGCCAGGCTTCCAGGTTTCGTACCCGATGCGGGTAGACCACCCTCCCGTCGTCTTGTCTATCACCAGGTTGTCCGCTTCCCCCGCGTTCTGCGGGTTCTGCGGGAGCTTGGTGGCAATGCCGCCGGCCAGCGTGGTCTGGTAAACCTGTTGCTTCATGGCGTGAACGTCAGCTTACCAAAGGGGTTCCGCACGAAGCGATAGCCGGCGGTTGGGTTGCCCTTGATGATGCGCCGGGGAACCGCCTTCAAGTAGGCTTGCTCCATCTGCTTGTAGAGCGTGTCCCGCTTGCGCTGGTAGACGGCGGACAGGGCCGGGTTGTCCACCTTCAAGGCCAGGGACTCCAAGGCCGCGTAGGCGATGACCTGGGCGTAGGCGTGGGGGACCAGCGGGGCGTCCTGGTCCTCCTGGAGGCGGACGGGGTTGATGAGCATCCGCACGTTCAAGTCCTGGTCCCCCGAGACGTGGGGGTACAGGCGGATGCTCTGGTAGGCTGCGCTCTGGTTCCAGCGGTAGCGGATGGCCGAGGCCTGGAAGCCTTGGGTGGACAGGTTCGAGAGGGACAGGTCCGGGAGGAGGACCATCCCACCCACGGCCGGGTTGTCCGGCGGTACGGTGTCCGTCCCGGTGGCGACTCCCGTAGGCTCGGCCGGTTCCACGTGGCGGATGCGGACCGGGGCCAGGATGCCGGCCTCGGGGCAGGTGAAGTAGTACCGGCGCCACAGGCCCGTCTGTGGGTCGAGCGGTTCCGGCTGAAAGCTCAACGTCTCGGTGTCCGTCAGGCTGTAGGTAGCCACCTTGCTGAACGCGGACTCCCAGCCGTCGGATGCGTCCTTCGGGTAGACCTCGAAGTTGGTGGCCGCCGGCCCCTGGACGTTCACCATGTAGACGTTCACGGTGCGGGCGCCCTGGGCGACCCCGGCCACCACGGAGATGCCCCGGGCGGTGTTGGGGGCGCGAATGACCTTCCCCGAGGTGGGTAGGTAGGCCTCAATGGTCCCCAGGAGGTCCGGGTCCAGGTTGGTGTCTTCCAGCTCCCACTGGGAGAGGAACAGCGCCTTGGCCGGGATGCCTACGCTGGGGTCCGACACGTTCTGGACCTGCAGGCAATCGGAGGGGAGGTAGATATCCCGGCGCCGGATGCCGGCCGTGTAGGTGCCGGTCACGCCCACGAAGGGGCGGTCCAGGAAGGCCGTGGTGGCGTTCTTGACCCACATCAGCGTGTGGGTAAACGTGGCGCCGTTGGAGTCGGTGACCCGCACCTCCGCCAGGGCGAAGTCCGAACCGGGGAGCACCTGGTCCGTGGAGACGGGGATGGCCACGCCCGCAAGCTGGTCCGAACCGTTGGTGAACGTGAAGTCGAAGGTGGTGTCCGTAAAGACCTTCAACTTGCGGTCACGGATGGCGAAGTCCCAGGGCCGGTCCGTCAGGATGCGGGCCTGGGCATCGTTCAGGATGCTGACTAGCTGAGACCGGTAGGTGTCGTTGGTGGGGTCGTAGTCGAGGAGGTTCCCGACGAAATCGATGAGCTGGCCAAGGTTCACGGACACCCTCCACGCAAAGACCCCGCCCCGGTTGGGCGCCGGAGCGGGGCAAGGGGCAGAACAGCCCCAGGAGAACTAGAAGCGCTTGTAGATGATGAGGTCCACGGAGCCACCGGCCTCGGCCTCGACGGTCACGCCGAAGACGATGGTGTCGGTGGCCGCAGCGGCCTCCACCTGGCCCGCAGCGGTGCCCGCAGCGTTGACCACGGCACCGGTGCCGACGCCCGCAGCGCAGGACACGTCCTCGGCGTAGCCGGCCACGATGACGCGGACCTGCTCACCGGCGGCGGCGCCGTCGAGGGCCACACCGGCGGCCAGGCCGTTGCCGGTGGCCACGATGCCCGCCTGCTCCACGTAGAGGGCGCGGTCCGCGCCGGTCTGGGAGTCGTCGAAGGCGACCACATCCCCGGCGGCGATGGTGCCGGCGGCAATGTAGGTCTCCACCTGGCGGCGGTGCGAGGTGTCGCCGGCTTCCCCGGCGGCCAGGAACTGGATGAGGGTCGAGGTAGCCATGGCTCAGGCCTCCGCGTCGATGAGGATGGAGTGGGAGGCCAGGTGGCCGGTGACCAGCTGCATACGGCAGAAGACCATCGCGGCCTCCGTGGCGGTGCCGGGAACCGGCATCATCTCGGAGACGTTGAAGAAGCCGTCCGTGTCCACGTAGAGCTGGAACTGATCGGAGGAGAGGAGGTAGGCCGAGACGGGCTTGGCACCCATGCCGGACGCGCCGTTGGCGGTGAAGCCCAGGTTGGGGTCCACGTAGATGCGGGCGCCCCGGTAGGTGGCCACCATCTCCTTGTTGAGGCCCTCGCGGTCGCCCACGCTGATGTACTGGATGCGGTTGTCCATCAGGTTGAGGAAGGCCGCGTAGCAGCTCGGGGACATCAGCATGATGTCCGGCGTGGTGCCGCTCGGGTTGTAGATCTGCGACTGGATGAACAGCTCGTCCAGGTTGGCCAGGGTGAGGGTGCCGGCCGCGTCCACGAACTGGTTGAACCAGTTCTGAGCCTGGTAGGTCACCTTGCTGAGGCCGCCCACGCTGTTGGCCTGGGCCGCCTGGGCGACGCCTTCGAGCCAGCCCGTGGTGTTGACGGCGGCCGCTGCGGTGCCGTTGCCGTTCAGGGTCTGCAGGGTGGTGATCTTCGAGGAGTCGCCGGCGATGATCTGCTTGCTGACCTCCTTCTTGAGGCTCAGCATCACGTTCTTCATCTTGGATTCCAAGATGTTCACGACGGCCAGGTCGCCCTTGTTCGCGGCCTTCTCGACGGCGGACAGGATGATGGGCTGGGTGAAGTTGCTGTACTCGAACTTCGCGGTCTGGAAGGGGTCGGTGACCGCCATGCTGACGGGCTCGAAGCCGTTGGACAGCTCGGTGATGGAGCTGTGGTCACCGAAGATGACCGGCTGCTCAACGCGGAGGCCGCCGGACACCTTGACCAGGTTGCCGTGCTCCTCGATGGCGCGGATGAGGGGGTGGGCCAGGAACGAGTTGTCGACCAGCTTGTCCCGCAGAAGCTGCAGGGTGGTCGAGATGACTGACTGGGGGGCCATTGGGCTCTCCATGGGTGTGGGGTCTGCGGTTGGGGGCGTGTCCGCGTCAGGCGGGGCCGGTAGCCGCAGGCTCCACAATGGGGTGGCCCGCGTTCTACCTCTTGCCTACCATACGCGGCGGTGCATGTCTACCGGTTGCGGTGCATGGCCTTGGCCATCTCCAGGAGGTCCGAGTTGGAGACGCCCCGAAGGCTTCCCCGGGGCTGGCCGCCCACGGAGGCGCGGCGGGGCGCGGCGGTGCCCTTCATGGCGGCCGCCTTGCGGGCCTTGCGCTCGGCCTGCTTCCGGGTGGCGTCCTTCTCCCGCTGCAGCTTGGCCGCCTTCCCCTTCGCGGCCCAGTAGGCCGTTTCCAGGTCCAGGGCTTCGTTGCCCTCCAGGAGGTGTTGGACCTCGGAGCGGAGCGCCTGGTCCTCCTTGAAGTCGGGGTGGGCCTGGAGGAAGCTGTTGTAGCTGTCCTCGGCGGCCATGGTTTCGTATTCCTGCTGCATCGGCGCCAGGACCTCCTGGAGCCGGCGGTTGACCTCCGCCTCAATCCGGGCGTTGATACTGGCCTCATTGAAGGGGTCGTAGTCGGGGACCTCCACCTCCTTCAAACTCTCGGCGCCCTTCATCAGCGCTTCCCGCTCCCGCACGAACTCCCGGCGTTGGTCCGCCAACTCCTGGGTCTTCCGGGTGTAGTCGGCCCTCATGTTCTTCATCAGCTTGGCAATGTCGGGCGGGACCTGGCCGATGGCGTCATCCCAGGACAGGTTCCGGCGCCGGGGCTTCCCGTCTTCGCCGGTGTCTTCAATCTCCACGTCCCCCTCCTCGGCCATGGCTTCCACCATGGAGGGTTCCACGTCCGGGGATTCGGCCGTGGCCGAATCGGTGGCCGAATCGGTGGCCGAATGGGCGGCCTGGGCCTCGGCCAGGACCGTCTCCGCCACGGACTGGTGGTGGGAAGGGGCGTTGCTCGGTGCGGTCAATACGTCGGGGGTGCTCATGGGTGAGTCCCTTTGCTTGGGGTTTAGATGAGGAGGTCGGACACGTCCTCGGCGTCAATCATCTGCAGGGGCGTGCCCACGCGGAAGTACCATCCCGGGTTCCAGCCGGGTGCGGTCACGAACTGGACGGGGCGGCCGAACATGCGGGACCCCAGCTCGAAGACGGACACGTTCTGGATGCGGCTGATGATGAAGGTTCGCCACCCCGGGAGGTCCCCGGTAGCGGAGGCGGACTGCGGGTCCACGTACAAGTGGAGGTACACCGTTCCGTTCTTCCCGCGCCAGATGGCGTGCGGGTTGCCCACGCGCGTCCCGTACTTGCCCAGGACGCCCTCAGGCTGCCACTTGTCATTGTAGAAGAAGCTGACGGGGTTCTTTAGGTCAATGGCCTTCTGCAACTCCCGCATCGGGTCCCCACCGAAGGCCGCCACGTACTGGGCGGACCTGGTGCGGGGGATGACCGTGCGCGGCCGCCGGCCGAAGCCGAAGGCCTTGGCGAGCTGGGCGCGGATGCTGGTGAAGGCCATGGGGGACTACCGCCGCATCCGGCTGGCGAAGTCGAAGGCCTCGGCCTCCTCCTCCTCTTCCGGCATGACCTCGACGGACACGGACACGTCCGCTTCTTCCCCCTCGGCTGGCATGTCCAGGAACTCCTCAAACTTGGAGTCCTTGGCCAACTGGATGAGGGCGGCCGTCAGGGTGGTGAGGTCCGCTTCCGTGCGGAGCTGGTCGAGCTCGATGGGCAGGGGCTTCCCGTAGTCCTCGGCGGCCGCTGCGGCCATGGCGAGGAACCGCACCACGTCCGGCTCCAGCTCCATCACGGGCTCGGTGTACTTGTCGGGGACAATGTCCATCCCCATCACCCGGCCCACGTCCGCGATGGCCTTGGCCAGGGCGTTCATCACCTTCACGTTGATGGGCTTGTCAAAGGCCGGGACCAGGGCGGCGAGCTCGGAGCCGATGATGGCGTCCGCATCCTGGGCGGCCTCCATGAGGTCGGGGGGCATTCCGTCGGAGGGCATGGAGGGGCCGTAGTCGAGGGGCATGGGTCAGACTCCAGGAACGGGGCCGGGCGCCCCTTCGATGGGGAGGCCTTCGGGCGGGAGGCCTTCGGGCGCGGGGGGTGCCACCTCGGGGGGAGGCGGGGCAGGGGTAGACAGGTTCTCCGGGAGCTGGAACACCCGGACCATCTCTTCGAGGATGAGGGCCGGGTCCGCCCCGAGCTGGACAAGGATGGGCGCCAAGCGCTCCAGGCTTTGCTGCTTGGCCAGGTCACTCATGGGCGTGGTGCCCGCGTCTACCGCCCAGTAGCCGAAGTCCCCGGTGAGGTCATCGGCGGAGAGGATGGTGGGGCCTACCGGGTTGGGCAGGGCCAGGGGCTCCGCGTCATCCCCGAGGACCACAGAGAGCATCACGTTGTAGGTCTGCGCCAAGCCGGTGATGACCGCATCCCGGATACGGGCCATCCGTCCCAGCTCGGAGGACGTGTAGGCGGCCAGGAGGTTCTGTTCCGTGG
>Ga0208542_1000135_pt1 | contig 31133 bp, 33 predicted proteins | sample DEB08_DNA_3_FD_185495 | JGI IMG/M metagenome (GOLD analysis project Ga0208542, IMG submission 185495) | Aqueous microbial communities from the Delaware River and Bay under freshwater to marine salinity gradient to study organic matter... | ecosystem: Environmental > Aquatic > Marine > Coastal ... | reverse complement strand
AAGGATTAGTCTTACTCGAAGACCTTTTAAAACTAAACACAATTGATTATAAGTTTGTTGCTAACATTCATGATGAGTGGCAGATAGAAGTTAAAGAATCTCAAGCAGAATTTACAGGTCAACTTGCTGTTGATAGTCTTATCAAGGCAGGTGAACATTTAAAGCTTCGTTGTCCTATGGATGGTGAATACAAGATAGGAGGTAATTGGAGTGAAACCCACTAAAGAAAACAGAAAGAAGTTTGATATAGACTTAGAGTATGGTACAATCAGAGAAGATAAAGTAGCAGAAATGCTTACCAATAAAAAGGTAGAAGTTAAATCTGAACGTGGCATGTGGATGAAGACGGGCAACATAGCAATTGAATATCAAAGCTATGGTAAGCCCTCTGGTATCAAAGCAACTGAATCAGATTATTGGTTTCATAATCTTTGTATTGGAGACAATGAATATTGTACACTTGTTTTTAAGACTGATGTTCTTAGAACTATTGTTGATAAACTTGATACATTTAGAACTGTATCTGGTGGAGACCATAACGCAAGTCAAATGTACTTAGTTAATTTACAAAAGCTTTTTTCATCTGATGTGATTAAAGCATTTAAGGAGTTTGAAGATGGCAAAAAAGAAAACAGTTGATACAGTTGTAGAAGATATTTACTCTACTATTTCAGCCTTAACCAAAGGCCAGGATATAAAACTAACCGATAAAGACTTAAAAGTATTTGGTGAAGACATGGCTGATGCCTTAAAACAATGGGCAACACCACGAGGTGCAGATAAAATTAATGTTAATACTCTTCGTATGTCTAACATCGGTAAACCTCAACGACAGTTGTGGTATGACATGAACTTAAAGAAAGAAGGAATCACTGAGTTTGAACCTAGTACTTTGATTAAGTTTTTATATGGACACCTATTAGAAGTATTGGTTTTATTTTTCGTTAAACTATCTGGGCATAAGTTAGACTCACAACAAAAAGAAGTATCAGTTAGTGGTATCAAAGGTCACATGGATTGTAAGATAGATGGTGAAGTAGTAGATGTAAAGACTGCTTCTGGTTTTGCTTTTAAAAAGTTTAAAGATGGTACGCTTGTAGAGTCAGATACCTTTGGATACTTAGCACAACTTGCGGGTTATGAAGAAGCAGAACAAACATCTAAAGGTGGGTTCTTAGTTTTAAATAAAGAATCCGGAGAGTTAACTTTATTTAAACCAGAAGAGTTAGATAAACCTAACATCAAAGATAAAATTAAAACAGTCAAGAAAATTATTAAAAGAAAAACACCACCTATTTTTTGTTATGACCCTGTTCCAGAAGGTAAGAGTGGTAATATGAAACTTGCAAGAGAATGTAATTGGTGTCCTTACAAACATGAGTGTCATAAAGAATCAAATGATGGTCAAGGCTTAAGAGTTTTTGAATATGCTAAAGGGCCAGTTTACTTTACTGATGTACAGAAAGTTCCAAATGTTCAGGAGATACTATGAATGGTAGAAAATCAAAAGCAATTAGAAAAAAATCTTTAGTCTTATTAGTTGATTGGGTTAAAACTTTAATCCCAGAAGAAGAAGCAAACAAACTTACATTACAACAAGCTTATGATTTAGTTCCAAAAGAAACTCATATTTTTGCCAATGGTAAATTTATGTTATCATCTTTTTCTTTGAAATGGATTATTCAAAAAATTAAAAAATTAATTAAAACTAAAAACTTAAATGACGTAACTGTCGAGGACTTAACAAATGAAATCTGATTTAGAAAAAGCAATTATAGCTATGGGTGAAGTATTAAAAGAAGAAGGTGAATCACTAGATGGTTTTGATAACCAAACACTACAAGACTTATCAACCTTGTTAGCTGCACATGTTGAAGACAAACTAGATAGGGTAGTTCACTAATGCCTAAGAGAGTGCCAAGAAAACCTAGACCTAAAAAGGTTAATGTTCCTAAAGGCTATGATAGTACATGGGAATACAATATACACCAAACAATTTTAAAAGATTGGGCACACCACTTTGAAGCTATCAAATATATTATTGACAAAAAATATGAGGTAGACTTTGTTAAAACATTTCAAGATAAAACTATTTTACTAGAAGCTAAAGGCCGGTTCTGGGACCATGCTGAGTACAGTAAATATGTTTGGATTAGAAAAGCTTTACCAGAACATATGGAGTTAGTCTTTTTATTTCAAAAACCTTTCTCTCCTATGCCTGGAGCTACCATTAGGAAAGATGGAACAAAACGTACCCATGCTGAATGGGCTGAAACAAATAACTTTAGATGGTACAGTGAAGATACTTTACCTAATGATTGGAGAAATGATGAGCTATAAATTTAATGAAGGACATTCAATACAAGAACTTAAAGGATACATTGATGGTACATATAATGAGCACTATGCTTCTGATAAGTATCAAGCAACGGATATAATTATTGACTCTGGACATGGTGAAGGTTTTTGTATTGGAAACATTATGAAGTATGCTAAACGCTATGGAAATAAAGATGGTAAAAACAAAAAAGATTTATTAAAAATATTACACTATGGTATAATTATGTTAGACATACACGATAAGGAAACAAAAAATGATTGAAGATAAAGTAGGTATCAAGGAATATCTTGGTATAAAAATTAATTATAGTAATGAAAAACTATTAGATAAGTTTAGTCTTGACACACTCAAGGATAGATATTTATGGGAGAATGAAACACATGCACAAGAAGCATTCGCAAGAGCATCCGTCTTCGGGGCGACCTACAAAGGTCACACAGATTTTGAATTGGCTCAAAGACTTTACCACTACAGTTCCAATTGTTGGTTCATGTTTAGCACTCCTATACTTAGTAACGGGGGAACAAGTCGTGGGCTTCCTATTAGCTGTTTCCTCAATTATGTACCTGATAGTCGTGATGGGTTATCTGCTCATTATGACGAGAATATATGGTTGGCGAGTTCGGGTGGAGGTATTGGTGGATATTGGGGAGATATTAGAAGTAACGGTATTTCTACTACTCACGGTAGTAAGTCTACTGGTTCAATCCCCTTTATGCATGTCGTAGATTCTCAGATGTTAGCCTTTAACCAAGGCACTACAAGACGTGGAAGCTATGCAGCTTACATGGATATATCTCATCCGGAGATTGAAGAGTTCATTAACATGCGTAAAGAATCTGGTGGTGATATCAATCGTAAGAATCTTAATCTTCACAATGGTATTAACATTACCAATGAGTTTTTGAAAGCTGTTGAAGAAGATGCAGACTTTAGATTAATTGACCCTAAGACTCATGAGCCTACTAAGATTGTAAATGCTAGAGATTTATGGTGGCAGATTATTAATGCTAGAGCAGAGACAGGTGAGCCTTACATGATTAACATTGATAGATGTAATGATGCTTTACCCAAAGAACAAAAAGCTTTAGGATTAAATATTAAACAGAGCAACTTATGTTCTGAGATAACCCTAGCCACCAACGAAGAACGAACAGCAGTGTGTTGTTTGTCTAGTGTGAACTTAGAATACTTTGACGAGTGGTCAGAGAATCCTATGTTCATTGATGATTTAATAACCATGTTAGACAACGTGCTTCAACATTATATTGATAACGCTGTGGATACAGACAACCTAGGAGAATACAATGCAAACTTTAAAAGGTTTCAGAAACATATTAAGCCGGGCAAAGAAGGCTTTCTTAAATCTGCCTACTCTGCTTACAGAGAAAGGTCACTCGGTCTGGGTGCGATGGGATTCCATTCGTATCTCCAGTCACGCAGGTTACCTTTTGAGGGTATATACGCTACGGGCTTTAATTACAAAGCATTTAAACACATTAAAAGACATTCGCTTAGAGCAACTGAACGACTTGCTGATGAACGTGGTGAGTCACCTGATATCAGTGGTAGTGGTAGGCGTAATGCTCATCTACTCGCTGTTGCTCCTAATGCTTCTTCTAGTATCATATGTGGTGGGACATCTCCTTCGATTGAGCCATATCGTGCTAACGTTTATACGCACAAAACTCTCAGTGGTTCGTTCCAAGTTAAAAACAAATACTTAGAAGAAGTATTACAAGATAAAGGATTAAAGAAAGATGAGCTTACTGCATTGTGGAAAGACATTGCAGGTAAAGAAGGCTCAGTTCAACACTTAGATATTCTTACTGACGATGAAAAAGAAATATTTAAAACTGCTAATGAGATAGACCAAATATGGATTATAGAACATGCTGCTAAACGACAAGAGTTTATTTGTCAAGCACAGTCAGTTAATCTTTTCTTTACTATACCTACAGCTACAGAGCCCCAAGAAGTACACGATGAGTACATGCAGTATGTCAATGATGTTCATTGGTATGGTATGAACAAACTTAAATCTTTATATTACTTTAGAACTAATGCTGCTCGTAATGCAGAGAACGTAAACACTAAAGTACAACGTATTAAATTAGACGATGCTGAATGTATCGCATGTGAGGGATAGTATGACCACACAACAATATTATCAAGATAATAAAGAAAAAGTAAAACAAAAACAAAAAAAATACTACGAAAAAAACAAAGAAACTATTAAAGTTAAATCAAAAATATACAATAATAAACCAGAAATAAAATTAAAAAATGCATGTTATAAAGAAAATAATAAAGAAAAATTACAACTTCAAAATAAAAAATGGTACTTAAAAAATAAAGAACATGTTGCAAAAACTAATAAAATATATAGATTAAAAAGAAAATATAATCTAACATTAGAAGATTGGGATAATTTATTAAAGTCTCAAAACAATCAGTGTAAAATATGTTCAATAGATTTTTCATATGATACTCACAATACTAAGCCTTTTGTAGACCACTGCCACAATACAAACAAGGTTCGTGGTATGTTGTGTCATTTATGTAATGCAGGATTAGGATACTTCAAAGACAATGTAGATGTTTTACAAAAAGCAACTACATATTTAAATAATTATAAGGAAGATTAATATGAGACAAGAAGAGTTTACAAGTGTATTTAGTCAGAAGTTTTCTGGCTTTACTAGTAGAATGTGGTTAGATTATTGTGATGAACATAAAGACCCATTCTCAAAAACAAAAGATTACGCAGGATACGTAATTGAAAATTTTAAATATTTAGTTAAGAGATTTAACAAGGAGAACAGATGAGTTTATTAGACACAAGAGATTATTACAAACCTTTTGACAACCCATGGATGTTTGATTACTACGTGTTACAGAATCAAATGCATTGGATGCCGGAGTCAGTACCACTACATACAGACGTAAAGGATTGGCAAGAGTTAGACCCCAAAGAAAAGAACTTACTTACACAAATCTTTAGATTGTTTACTCAATCAGATGTAGATGTAGGTGCAGGTTATGTTGACAGATACATGCGTATCTTTAGAAAACCAGAAGCTAGAATGATGATGGGTTCGTTTGCTAACATGGAATCAATTCATCAACATGCATACAGCTTACTACTTGATACAGTTGGTATGCCTGAGATAGAGTACAAAGCTTTTGCCGAGTACGAAGAGATGGCTAACAAACATGAGTATGTTCATAAAATTAAGACAACCAAGTCTGACAAGAAAAGCATTGCAAAAACTTTAGCAGTCTATTCAGCTTTTACAGAAGGACTACAGTTGTTTAGTAGCTTTGCAATCTTGTTAAACTTCCCACGCTTTGGACGTATGAAAGGTATGGGACAGATAGTTACTTACTCTATACGTGATGAGTCTATGCACGTTGAAGCTATGACTAAATTGTTTAGAGAGTTTATTCAAGAGAACCTGGAGATATGGACAGATGATTTTAAAGGAGAACTATACGAAATATGTAGACAGATGGTAACACTAGAAGACAAATTCTTAGACTTAGTGTTTGATATGGGAGACCTTGAAGGTCTTACCAAGAAAGATATGTATGCTTACAACAGATACATTGCTGATAGAAGACTACTTCAGTTAGGTCTTAAGACCAACTATGACCAACGTGAGAATCCTTTAGGATGGCTAGACGAAGTAATGGGGGTAGAGCATCAGAACTTTTTTGAGGGCCGGGCAACTTCTTATATGAAGGCCGGACTAAGAGGTAGGCAAGATAAAATAACTTTTTCAAAATTGGAGAGTAATAATGGTTAATAAAAATGAAGCAAACTTAGTAAGCTTTAAAGTTTTGTTGACACGAGATAATAAAATAGTAACTGAATTTAGTACGTTACCCCTCGAAATGGTGGATGAAATATTTCCACCAGACGAGAGGGATGTAATTAAATCTATATTAAGAAACGGAAAGTATAAACTTTCTGACTTACATAACTTCTTTCAAAGAGAGTTAAATGTTTTGAAATAACTATCCTGCTAAAGGATTCTTATTCTCTTCTTTAAATATTTTTATATCAGTCTTAACACTTTCGATATCAGCTTTCATACCTGACATATCAGACCTGATAGATTCGAGGTTATTAATCTTAAGTAAGATAGTTTCATCAATAGTTTTATTAATATATTCTACTGATGTTTCTAACGCTTCAATTCTATTGATAACCTCATCAACTCCTTGCTCAGTTTCTTTAGCTTGTTGAGCTTTAGTTTCTAAGTTCTCAATCCTATTGACATAGGTTGCCCCAGTATATCCAAATCCTGCTAGTGTTCCTATGATACCAGCCAATGCAATAAACTGTGTTGTTTTATTTTGTAACCAATCCATAATCTTCTCCTATAATTTTGGTTGTAGTTCTCTCATTTCAATCAAAGTTTCTAAACTCTGACCTGCCATTTGATAAAAGCCTTCGATATTATCTGACAACATATTGTTGGCATAGATATCTGTAGACTCATACCAGGTTTCTTGGTCGGGTAATGTAACTAACCTATAGTTATTAAAGTTAGGAACAAATCCCATGTAAGCTATGATAGTATTTTCTGACCCATACTCACCTGTCTCTTCTTGTTTAGCTTCAACATCATCTTGAGCAGCTTGTAAGTTTTGGGCTATGACATTGGCTACAGTTTGTTCAGCTTCGGTGGCTGATGAATCTGTCGAGACTGATACATCTATTTGACTTTGTAAAGTTTGAGTAGGTGTTGTATTGACTGCGACACTCGTTGTCTCAACTGTCTCAACTTCAACACTTGTAGAGCTTGTAACACTTGCACTCATGTCTAATACTTGATTGTTTTGTGCAGTAGAAGATGCAAATTGTTCTGATATACTAGGTGAGTTACTAGTACTTACACCACCACCAGAACTAGACGATGATACGCTAGAAGCTCCTGTCGTTCCACTTGTGGCATGGATAGAATTACCTGATGTAGTTCCACTTACACTAGCTTGAGCTGTGCTTAGAGTAGACGAGACAACGTTCAGTGCCATTTCTCTACTTATTGAACTCTTACCTCCCACTGAAACTACAATTTCTTCTTCTTGTAATTCTTCGACTCTTTCCTCTTCAACTTCAGCAAGGCGTTCTTCTTCCATCTCTTCACGCATCTCCTCTATATCTTCAAAGACTTCTTCTACAACTTCTTCCTCGAAGACCTCCTCAATAAGTTCTTCTTCCGGCTCTTCTGTATACGCAAGTTCTTCTTCCATCCCTGTCTCTTCCTCAAACCACTCCTCCCTTTCTTCAATAAATGTTTCTTGAAACACAAACTCTTCAACCATTAAATCTTCTGTCGGCATAAATACTTCTTCTTCGTGCATAACTTCAAAAGGTTCTACAAATTGTTCATATTCTTGTACAGGTTCAAAGGTTGTTTGTTCTTGAAAAACAAATTCAGGCTCTTCAAAAGTATCATACTCAGGTTCAAACGTCTGCTCTTCAAAGACTTCTGGCTCTTGATAAGTGTCATACGTGTCATACTCTTCTTGATAACCATAATCAACTTGTTCTTCTTGATATCCGTAGTCAAAGTATTCTTCTTCTTGATAATAACCAACATCAATTTCTTGGCTATATCCGGGACAGAAGGGTCCATACTGTGGGTCAAGAGAACACTGTAGGTCATCGTAAGCTTCCCAATAACCTGTACAGCTTACATCGTTAAGTGGATTACTACAGTCTACTTGTTCTCCTACAAAAATAGAACCACCATTTTCTAAAGTTTGATTTTCTTTTATATCGTTCCAGTCTTGATTAACACAAGTGGTTGAGTTGAAAACTCCTGTGTTACATTCATCATGGAAATAATAAGTTTCAAACTCAGTCTCGTTACCTTGCACTCCTATAAAAACATCATGGTCTTTGATGTCTAACTGCCCATAAATAGCTTCATAAGTATTATCAGGATATAACCAAAGCTCAAAAGTATTTTTAGAATCTCTATAGTATTCCCACATTTCATACCAACCAAAAATAACTTTATCATCAAAACTTTTGGCTAACATAGAAGAGTTACTGCCCATAATAAGGTCAGTCCAAAAAGGATACATTGTATAGTTGGTGTTGGGGGATGGGCTAGGATTGTATTGCGTACAGTTCTTTTCCCATGTGTTAGCTGTTGATAATGAGCCTAAGATTAGACAACCATTACTAGCCATGTAACCTTGGTTAAAAGTTTCACCAAAGAAATTAAAATCAAAACCAAAGTTAAAGCTTTGTGATGTACCATCATCACTAGCTGACATATCAGTGGCGTTATCTAAACGTAAATCCCAGAGTTGGTTATTAGATGTAACTGTAGTCGTTACTTGACCAAAAAGACTAACGCTTAAGAGACACGCTACTGCGTAGCATAAAATTCTTTTTTGCATTGCCCTTTAGTTTTAGTTTTTCTTGTGTAAGTTTTTTTAACTAAACCCACAACATCTTTGTTAATCTTGTCTCTGTTGGGATTTCTGTCGTGTGTGCATTGCTGTATAAAAAGTTTTTCTTGTTCTTTAGCATCAGGTCTTTTAGATTTGTTTTCTGCCCAAGCTTTAGTGGCTTCTTTACCTATCTGACCTTGATAAGGGCAAGGAGTACCAGCCATTTCCATAGCTTTAAATACTCTAGGGTCTTGACAAAGTATAGATACTGAAGCGACTTTCATACCGGTATCGTACAGATACTTAGAAAGTTTTAAGCGTTCACAGTTCTCGTCAGTTACAGTTGCTCCTGTAGAGAACCCAAATACTTGCCCTTGAAAAGCACCAGAACGCCCTACAGTACAGAGGTCTTGGGAGTAAGACATAATACTAGGTGCAATAGCAGAAGCAGGGGGTGCTTTGCTTTTTACATTCTGGTTGATTGTTTGAGTAGAGTTGGACTCGTTAATATTTCTGTTAGTGTTATCAGACTTGGTGTTGTTATTATTGGTATTCGTATTATCAGTAGTAACATTAGAATCTGAAGTCGATGTATTAACGTTAGTATTGTTATTAGTATTTGTATTATTACTAGTAGAATTACTGTTGTTATTTACGTTCTGATTTACTGTAGAGTTTACAGTAGAGTTAGATGTAGACGTAGATGTGTTGACGTTGTTATTATTGTTTGTATTTGTCGAAGTGTTATTTGATGTCGAGGTGTTTACGTTAGTATTATTTGAAGTATTGACATTAGTATTATTGTTAGTGTTACTATTTACATTTGTATTGTTATTAGTATTAGTGTTTGTATTAGTATTACTATTAGTATTATTGTTTGTGTTGGTATTAGTCGTAACCGTAGTATTAATAGTAGTTAAACCATTGTCTTCACAATACTGTGTACCTGAAGTACAGTCTCCTGTTGGGTCAGCACTTGCAGCAAACGACACTGTTAATAAACCTAATATAAATAATGGTCCAAAAAATCCTCTATTTAAATCACCTCTTGACACTTTATCTCCTATTTAGTTTTTGATGTTGATGTATATAATCCAAACCATGCAGCCCCTGCTCCTACGACTACTGATATAAATCCTGATTGCTCCATTGTTGGGTCAGTAATATCCATAAACCAAAAAGTTGTATAGTATAATAAAAACATATACACACTTAGAAAAGCTCTCGGTATTATTCTCCAACTATCTACAGCTTGTGCTACAAATATTAATTTTTGATAAGGGTTATCGTTCTTGATATCTTCTAACTCTCTTATCCTATCTTTAAGTGCTGACTTTTCTTGCAGCAACTCCATAAACTTATTAAGGTCTATCTCGACCTCATTCCTATCCATGTCGCCACTAAAGCCACCCATATTATTCTGTTGCATAATGCCCTCTTATTTTTTAACTAGACTGCCACCAAAGTACATACCTATGATTGCTGATACAAGGTTTGTATCTAGTTGTGTTATTACCAAGCCTTGAAAAGTTATCCATTCAAATACTTCTCTGCCATCTGAAAAGAATAAAAAGCCCGGTTGAAATAATGTATATCCTACTGTTACATCTACACTAGGATAATATACTGCTACTAGTTTAGGTAGTATAACGATTGCAAAGATAGATGATAACGCAATGATACGTCTTGTCCATTGAAAGCCTTTATCTTGTACGTTCCTTGCAGACTCTACAGCTTTAAGCTGAAACTCTCCTCGTGTAATAAGCATCTTCTGCTCATCTTGTTTAGCCTTCATGCGTTGAGACCATAGACTTAATACACTACTAAGAAGTGTAGAGCCAAGCATTGTTATAATTTCAAATGGGAACATATTATTTATCTATTGTTAAAGTTGATTCAAGCAAATCGTTAACTGAGTCTAATAAATATTCAGGAACATTAGCCCCTAATATATTATCTTCGTTATGTGCAATCATAAAAGATTCTATTAAGTCCTCGTATAAGGGCCGGAAGTCCTCACGTTTTAACCAAGGTTCGTTACATCTTGTACGGGCTTTACAGTCTATACGATATGCTGTGTCTAGTTGTTTTTCTGTGTATAAAAGCATTATTAGTTTAAACTTGAAAGTGCTACTACAAAATCTTTTACTCTAGTTGGAGATTGTCGCAACCATTTAGAGTCTCCGTCTCCTGCTGAATTTAATTGTACTTGTCTTGCAGCTTCTTTGTAGTTTCTTTCTTGTAAAGCTTTATAAGCTAAAGGAAATTTTTGTGTCCATTTTGTACCAAGCTGATAATTTACTGAACCTAACACGGGTAAAAAGTTTTTATCTTCGATATTTAAATCTTTTATTTGTTTTTGTGCTGCTTGATATGCTTTTCTTGTATCGTTTACAAACCACTGATTAACTAATTGTTTAGGTACAACATCTCCTTCTCTGTACTGAGCAAGTTCTTTCTCAACTAATTTGTGACCATGACCAGCAGTTAATACACCAGGTTCATCCATTTTGTTGTGATAAACAATGTGTTGTCCTTGTTCATTTAATTTAACTCCTTCTCTTTGTTTTAGTAAAGCTAAATATGCTTGATATCTTTCATCTCCACCTTCTACAAAACCTAAACGTTTAACTCCTCGTTCTTTTTTTTCAATACCACCATATTCATCTTCTTGAGGTAGTCCTACTTCTGATTGTTGTTGAAGTGCATACAGTTCATTCTCTAAAGGAGTAGTCCCAGTCACTTCACTTTGAGCCATACCACCAACTATAAAGCCTTGACGGGGTGTTCTAGTTTCTTCTTCTTCTTCGTAAGGCTCACCCGTCAACGGATTAATCCTAGTCTTAGGGTCGTCTTTAACTTGAGGAACTATGTAACCACCTCTAACATTTTGTTGTCTTGCTTGTGCTATATCTTGAAATCTAAGAGCTTCTCGTTCTAAGTTTCTGTAAAGTTCGTCTAGTTCTTCTTCTGCTTTTTCTTGACTAATAGTTCCTTGAGATAAATCTCTAGATATTTTTCTTACAGATTTTTTAGTCGTTGCATAAAATCTTCTAAACTCTGCACCTTTAATACCTAACAATTTAGATATTTCAGTTGGCTGTAGTTTAAAACCAAACACACTCATAATAGCTTCAAAGGGTGTATAGTTTGTACCATACTGAGTTTCTGTTCCTTCCTTTGCTCTCCTAAAAGCTTGAACAATTTTCTTAGAACCAAATGTTTCACCGAAGGGGTCGTATCTAGTAACGTCTATTGGCTCTGCTCCTGGTTTTTGAAATGCTTTAAACAGTGGAACTGAAAAAGCTGTACTTGGTATGTTCGGAGTTAAACGACTAGCTATGTGTTGTAATTTAACTGCATCATCATTACCTAATCCTAGACCCTCAATCTTTTGTAATGTAAAGGGGTCAACCCCTGTCATAATAGGTATCATAATTTCACCAAGAGCACCAAAGCTAGGTGTTAAAGTTGTTGGAAGTTTTATAGACCTATTATCTGTAAGGGGAATAGGTATACCAATACCTTTTTCACCAACAGTAAATACATCACCACCTGGTATAAATCTTTTTAAATCTATATACAAAGGAACAGCTTCTCCTGTAGAACTTTTTCGTTCTGAAGCAAAAGGAAGTTTAACTGTAGTTGATGGTAAAAACGGCATACCAAAAAGTTTTTGTTGCATTTCTTCACGCATTAAAGCTCTTTCTTCTTGTTCATTACCAGGACCAAATGTATTACCCGCTTCATTTAACAAGTGTGCTCCAAGTGACCACTTAGCAAACTTCCAAGGTCTCCTAACTGCTGCTTCTGCTAACAAAGGAACAACTCTGTATGTGTAAGAAAGAAAAGGTGTTGGGAATCTTCTAGCTGCATTTATAAATGGAGCATTAATATCATAATCAATAAACCACTTTTTAGCATCTGCTGCAGCTTCTGCGGGACTCATACCTTTAGCAAGTCTGTCCATAAACAAACCCATTCTAAATGCTTGGTCTTCAAGTTGATAAAACTTTTCAAGCTTACCAACTGTCATGTTGTAGCCTTTTTTACTTAGTTTTCCAAAAACTCCTGTTGCATATTGTTGAGCATTAATAATTTCTGGAGCTGTTTCATCTGAAAGTTTTCTAAGAATATCATCCCCAATTTCTGAACTTTGTTTTCTTAATTCTTGTGTTAGCATGTCAGAATTAAAAACACCATATTCATCTGCTAATTTAAACAACGTTGCATCTTTGTCTTTACGTAAACCTTTTTGTAGTTCTGAAAAACCCCGGCCCATGAATTTATAGTTAGCATCTGCTAAATCATAAAGAATAATATTAGATACAGTATTATTAACGTGCACAACTGGATTCCATGCAGTTTTTGTTTTTTTCCAAAGTCTATTAACTGTAAGATATCCGTTGAGTACACCATCACTATTTTGTTTTAAGTTTTGTATTCTTGTTAAATCATTAAAAATTTCTTTAGGTACATATTGTCCCGCTAATTGACCATATTTTTTAATAGGTTTTCCTTTAACTTTTAAAGTTTGATTTAAAACATCTGAAGGTACTTGAACCCAATCATCAGATTGAATTAAACCTTTAGATATTTTATCGTCAAAAGCTAACTTACTTAAAGAAAGAGTATCGTCTTTAGCTATGTTCTCGTAGATTTTAAACGTTGTTAAATCGTTGGTCATTAGTCGACCTGTCTCAGCAATATTAAAAGAAGCATCTTCAATCTCACCCATAGCAACACGTTCTGCTTTGGTGTAGTCTCGTCTTAAATTAAGTTCTTTTGTACTTTCTAATTTTAATGAAGTACCATCATCGTCAACTACTTTCCAATCTCGAATGTCTTTTACTTCTTCCGTAACTTTATAGTTATTAATATTTTCTCGTTTTTGTGTAGATATTTTGTTTTGTATTTTTTCATACCTAACCTTACTAACAATTGAAGTTAAAGGAACCGGAGTATATTCAGCATAGTTATTAAAAGTTTTACTAGTAGGGTTTAAACTTCTATTATATGCTGCAATTGTAAGTTTTTTTGTATTCTTACTTCCTCTTGCTCTAAGCTCATCCCCGATTAATTTAAGTTGACGAGCTGCTTGATAGCCTTCTTTACTTATTTGTTTGTTTAAATATTTTTCATAAGTTCTTTTTAAATAAGTATCAATATTTTTATTAAATACTTCTTGGCTTAGTAATCCAGCATCAACCATTTCTTGACCTGCTTTTTTAATTACATTACGAGCTTTAACAGAAAAACCCACAAGCTCTGGAATTTCATCTATTTCTCCAGTTATCATACCATTCAAAAGTTTTCTTTGTTCCATTGTTAAAGTTTGAGTTTCTTCAACTATCTCGGCAAACTGAGTAGCTAGTTTATTTACTTCCCCTGTACTAGCTTTAACAACATCTGTGTAACGTTGAGGTAATCCATAGTTATCTACAATTCCCCTTGACATAATATCGCCTAAAGTTCCAGAATTAAAAGATATTTTTGATAATGCTTTAGTTGCACCTACTCCACCAAGAGAAAACAATACTCCAGCTATAATCTTTTGAGCTTCAGTAGCTTCGGGGTCATTAAATGCATTGTATCCACCTACACCGGCTGCAACACCTACAATTCCAGAACCCCAATTTTGCACAGCTACATCCCAAAGCTTATCACCTGCTACGTTTGTATAAAATGTTTTTACACTTTCTCCCATAACGTCTGGTTTTTGTGCTTGTTGGTCAGTAACAGCTTTACTAACTACTTCATCTATTTCTTCGGGAGTTAATGCTTTACCTTCTTGTGTTAGTAATGCTCTGTCTTCAATGTTTCTTTTTTGAATATCAGACGAGGATGGAATTATAGGCTCTCTTCCTAAAGCTTTTGTAATACTTCTTGCAACTGCTGCACCTCCTAATCCTAGTACACCTCCACCAGTAGCCCCGGCTGCAGCATTTAAAAGTCTACTTTCTCCCTCACCAACATAAGAAGTAGCTCCATAAGCTCCTCCTAAACCTGCTCCATACTTTGTTGCATCTGCTAGAGATTTAGATTTTTTCATCCAACCTGCTAAAGGTATCCACCCTACAGGGTCTAATGCAATTGCTGAACCTAAATAAGATTGAAAAGCTCTATCACCATATTCTGGATTTTCAAAGATAGCTTTTAGTTTTTCATCTTTTTGTTTTAAGGTATCTAAAAGACTAGATTTTTTTGTAAGCTTTGCATACATTTGTTGGAGTCCACGAGATGAATCTGTCATACCCATTTTCATAGCATAACGAAGTGCATCTTGTTTGCTTATTGCTTTACCACCAAAACCACTACTAGACCCATCAAGGCTAATTGCTTTTATACCTTGTATTTGGTTTGGTGTAGGGGTTACTGTTTGATAATTATTAACAGTATCGGGTACATTAATAGCTTTTATTGCCACAAATTATTCCTCAGTTTCTAAAGCTTCATTGTATGGTTCAAGAATAAATTCTTCTATAGCAGACTTACTTACTGCAGCACCACTTCCCCATTTAATTAAACCTTTAGGAGTTTGAAAAACTAACTCTCCACCTCTTAAGTTACCAAATTCTTTAGAAAATTGTTTTATATCTACTGAGTCTCTAAAGCTAACTTTACCATCTTTACCAACTTTTTTCATAGAATTAACTAAAGCTTTTTGCAATGAAGTTAATCCATTATACCAATTATCAAATTGACCTTTACTATTAAATCCAAAAAATTCAGGTTTACCTACAGGTTTTGGAACTTGTCGAGGTTTTCCTTGGGCTTGAGGAACAGTTTTAGTTTTAGTTTTGTTTTTAATTTTTAATAAATCATCAATAACTTTTTGAGTTTTGTTATTCTTTAAAACTTTTGGAGCAAGATTTTTAAATCCTCCTACCAAAGCTCTTCTACCTAAATTAAGAACTATTCCTCCACCAGGAATTAACCACAAAGCATCGTCCCAAGATAGTTCTTCTCCAATAGCAAAGTTTTTAGCTCCTTCAAATACATCTTTAGCTAAAGTTCCAAATGTCATTTTTTCTGGAGTTGTTCCGTCTCCCTCTGTTGGTGGCGGTGTTCCTCCAAAATTTCTCATAACAACAGTATCACGATTGACATTGTAACCTAATTGTTGTGTGTCTGTAAAAGAACTACCAAGTCCCATTTCTTGTAATTGTTGTGGGGTTAATGCTGTACGACTTGTTGTAGGGAAATAGTTACCAAAATTATCTACTCTAGTTTTATCTCCTTTTTTAAACTCATCTTTTAATTCTTCAATAAATGCTTCATTAGGAACTACACCATCTTTTAAACCTAGTATATCTTTTCTACCTTGAAAACTGTTCATGTATTCTTGCCAATCAGCACCACTTGAAAGTCCGTAGTCAAGAACTGCAACAGTTCCTCCAATAATATTTTCTTTATTAATTGCAGTTTTAACATCAATTAAACTAGCTGCAAAGTCTCTTGCATTAGCATATACATAGTTTGGTTTTGGACCTTTACCAGCAAAGTAATTTGATACTTCTGGTTTCATTACAAAACCACCTGTAGGTGATGCTACCATATAATAATCGTCTTGATATTTTTGATAAGCATCTAAAATTGTTTCTTGATTTGATTTATAAAAATTATCAAATTCAATTTCTGAATAACTCTTTTTAAATTCTGGGTCTAATGCTTCATAAGCATAACGTGGAGTATAACCATCTGATAATAAAGCTTGATATTCATCTAAAGCATTTCTGCCATTTACTTCAATGTTTTTTAAAAATCCCGCATACAACATTTCAGTTGGTACATCACTTAGTTTTGCTTTAAAGGGGTCATTTCCTAAGTCTTTTTCAACTACATTTATTTGAGGATTTCCTTCTTTATCAATATATTCGGTTCTCATAATAACATAATTTTGTATTCTTTCTTGTCCTTTATTATCAACTATAGTTCGTTGTTTTCTTTCTCCAAAGGTTGTTGTAACATCTTTTTTTACGTCTGCGTTTTCAACAACTTTAGAAATTCTATCAGCTAAATTAGAATCAAAATGATAAATAGCTTTAAACTGATTGTTTAAATCTTCTATATCTGAAAGTTTTGATTTAGAAATATTTTCATTATAACTTTTCTTTAAGTCTTCAGCACTTGCATAATTTAATCCTTGTCCTCTAAACAAACTCCCCATGCCTTTCATAACATTAAAGTTGTTTGCTCTGCTTACATTATTAAATATATTTTGATAAGCTTCATCAATAAACGCACCTTGTTTAGCAGCATCTGCTGTGTAAGGAATACCCGCTTCATTAAGTTTTTCTCTTAAACCTTTAAAGTTTTCTTTATATACACGAGAAGCATCTAGTAAAGTTTGACCATAAGCTTCGTCTGGATGTGTAATATTAAGTTTGGATTTTTCAGTATCACCAACAGGAAAATTTATTAAAGCTCTTTGGTCTAACAATTCTTTAGCTTTAGCTCTAGAAAAAGCTTCTAAGTCTCCACCATAATTATCTTGTAAATCTGTTTCTAACTCACCAAACTTATTAAGTTGCATTAGTTGATTTTTTTTATTTTGAGCATCAAAGATTTTTTCTTCTTGTAATCTTGTTATGTTATCAGCAATTTTAGATTGTCCAAACTTTTTAACAACTCCAAGACCTTCAATAACTTCATCAATAAGTTTTGTATCTTGTCCCGTTGCTTGTCTGTAAACTTTAGATTTTGTTATATCTTTTGTGTATTGACTTGCCATAATTATTTACCTAATAAACTTGTTCTTTCTGTTGGTTCGGGTCTGTCTAATAAACCCTTTACTTCTTCTATTGTTTCTTCTGGAATTTCTTCTATCTTTTGTTGTATTTCTTGTGTTTCACCTGTTGGAAGTTTTAAGCTCTTTAAAGAAATCTTTTTAATTCCATCCCTAACTAAGTCGGATGCTTCTTCTAATTTTGAATCTTGATTTACATCTTCAGCAGCATCTTCTTCATCGTCTCCTGCATAGAGTTCATAACGAAGTCCTACTTTTTCTGCGAGTGCCATAATAATAAAACCAACAGACTCAACGAGTAACATCATTAAATCAACATCCCATAACCCACGACTATATCCGCTTAATAAATAAGTTCTAGTCATAACATCAATAGGAAGACCATCAGAAATAGCATCTGTTAAAGCAATAAACTTTTCTTTATCTGTTAGTTCTTCTAAGATATAAAGTTCTGCTTCACGTCTGTTTGTAAGCTGTGGCGGTGATTCCCAAGGATATTTTTGGTCTGGGCTGTTTGTTAAACTTTGTCCAGGAATAGGGCCAGTGTAGTTAATTAACTTATCAGCAGTTGCTTGATTCATAAATTGTTCTTGCATATCTTAAACTCCCATCCTAATAGTTGATTGTGGAATTGGTACAGAGTTAGCTCTTAAAGCTTGACCAAAACTAAACGGGTCTCCACCATAAAAACCAGCATCTGCAAAGCCTTGTATATTTTGAGGACCCATATAACCTGCTTGAGCAAATTGATTTCCATAAGCTTTTGTATAATCATTAGATGTAGTAACGTCTGTAGATAATGGAGTTACTTCTATTGGTTGTGAAATTCTTGTACCCTCATCTGAAGTATCTCCTTGTAGTCCTGCTGCTCCTCCAGCTACTGTAGCTAGTTTTTTAGTTTGTTGTTTAAAGACATCTAATTCTGTTGCTGCAGGATTATCATTAACCATATCTATGTATCCTTTATTAACTCTTTGTAAATTTCTTTGATAATTCATTAACCTTTTGTTTTGATATATTTGGTCGTTTGTTAAAGTTCCTTTAGCAACAGTTGTAGTTTGAGGAGTTAATTCAACTAACTCAAGTTCGTTGTCTCCAATATAAGATACTTTTTTATCAAAACCAGTAATAACATCTACAGTCTGTCCTTGTGATTTAACTAAATCAAGATTAGGTTTAGGTATATCAATATTTTCAAAAGATACATTTAAGTCTTTAGCTTTTAATGGGTCAGGAGTTGTAATCGCTGTAGTAGACGGTCTTAATAATGAAGAGTCAGTTTTTAACTCAACTTTTGTATCACCAAGAGCAACGTTTTGCTCTTTGGTTATATTACCAGTATATCCTTTTGTTTGTAAGTCTTCACCAAGTTTTGTAGCATCTGCCATAGCAGTATCGGGAGTAATGTTTGCTGTAGGTAATCCTACTTTCATTCTAAAGTCGTCTAACTTTCTTCCTACAAAGTTTGATAGTTTATCTGATGCTCCTTCTGTATATCCTGGAGTTCCTGGTCTTGCAAAAGAACCTCCAGTTACTTTATTTAAAGTACCACTTACTAAGTCTGTAACTTTTCCATACACACTTCCAACAGCATTACCTGCAACACGAATACCATTCATGACAGCTCCTAAAGGACCACTAAGTCCTTGAGCCCACGTGCCAAACGTTGACCACGCAGCTCCCAGCCCCGGCAGCATAAGAGTAAGAGCAAGTGTACCTAGTGGACCAAGCTTACCAAAAGCTTTACCAATTTTACCCAAGCCTTTCTTTAAAGCTCTACCTGGATTTTTAAATACTTTCTTAATTCCTTTAAATGTTTTTTTTATAAATTTCTTAAACATAGTTTCTCCTTTAATCTGTTGGGTCAAATAATGCTAAAAAGTCTTCTAGTCTACTCATGTAGGTTGGACCTTTTAAAGCTGAATTTTCACCTTGCATACCTGCTACAGCTATATTAGTTTCTCTGTTAGCTGCATTTTCTGCAGACTTCCAAATATAATCAAACTCATCACGTACTTCTTGCCATAAAGCAGCTTGTGCTTGAGTTGTAATACCATAAGCTTGTTGAGCATTAAGCATATTAATTTGTTGTTGAGCTGCAGTATTAGCTTTAGTAATACCTCTTCTCCACTGAACATTACTTTGTTCAATAACTAAAGAGTTTTGAGCATTAAATTGTTCTCTAGCAAAAGTTTGTTGTGAGTTGTATTGGTCTACACTAGCTGCTAATTGTGCATTAAATTTATTTACATCTGTTTCTCTTTGAGCTCTTCTAGCTTCTGCTTGGTTTGCTTGTACAGCATTAAACTGTTGCATAGCATCGTTACGTTGAGCATTGTTTAATTTAACTTGAGTATTTAAATTTGTCATGAACTGTTGTGTTTGATTTTCACTAGCAGCATTAAATTGTTTTGCAGCGTTATCTGCTGCTTGATTACTCAACAGTACTTGTTGTTCTTGTTGAGCTCGTAAAACATTTGTTTGTTGTTTTGCATTTAAGTTAGCCATATCCATTTGTAGGAATGCTTGAGCATTTTGTATTTGAGATTTCTGATAAAAATCTGCTTCTGCTAAATTAGCTTGAGACATAAGTAAAGCATTTTGAACTGTAGATTGTTGGTCAAAGTTTGCTTCTGTTATTCCTACAGTTTGTAAGAACTTACTGTTAGATAATGCTGTTTGTTGGTCAGCATTAAACTGAGCCATGTCCATTTGAAATACTGTTTGTGCGTTTTGTAGTCCTGTTTGTTGAGCTCTTGCAGCATTTGCTTCTGCTTCTTGAGCTTCAATAGATTTTTGTTGTCCTACACTAGCTTGTATAGCTTGAGCATTTGCTTGAGCTAAAGGCATAGCTGATGTTATAATAGCATTGAACAAGGCATCTCTACCTACAGTAGATGCAGACATACCACGTTGAGCTAACATAGCTTCAACACTAGCAACAGCAGGTCTAGCCCATGTAGGAATCTCACCTTCTTCAATACCATTAATTAATGTATCTAACTGATTAGAGACTAATGCTTCTTCTGGAAGCCCTTCAATAATTCCTCGTTGAGTTTCACTAAACTCCATTAGCCTAGCTTCTAAAGATTCGGGGTCATTACCAAGCTCTGTTATATCTTCTTCACTTAAACCTGCATTAGTTAATTGTTTTTTAGCTCTTGTAACTCTTGCTAAAGAAGAACCAACATTTTCTGCAGCAGTTGCTTTAGCTTCGGGACTTAAAACACCAATAACTCTTTCAGTTAATGCACCTGGTATAATTTCTACTTCTGCACCTTCAATAGGAGTAATCCTATCTACTTGAGCAGCTTGAGCTATAGCTTCATCTGATACTTGACCTTGAGCAGCTTCTAAGTCTGGAGCTTTATCAATCTGAGCAACATCTTCAATTTTTGAAGTTGTAATAGGTTGTGGTGCTCCAACATCGGGAGCTCTTACTCCTTCTCTAACTTGTTCGTCTGTACCAGCTCTAGCTTCATATTCTTCTGAATCTAATGGTATTCCTGTCGGGTCTATTTTAAATTTAGGGTCTTCTTTGTCAATAATTTCATCAGCACTTACAGTAGCTGTAGCAGCTTCTGCTTTTAAACCTAATTCTTCTATTCCAAGTTTACCTGTAGCTATATCCTCTTGACGTTTAGCAGACTCATCAACTCTAAATTCTCTTTCTCTTGCAGCAGGACTTATAGTACCTGATGGAGATTCACTAATAGGAGTGTCTATTTCTGGAACATTTCTAGGTGCAGGTGTTGGTGCTGGTGTAGGTGCAGGAGTAGGGGCCGGTGTTGGTGCTGGTGTAGGTGCTGGTGTAGGTGCTGGTGTAACCGGAGGAGTTCCTCCTGGAGATGTAGGAGTTTTTATGTTTTTAACTTGGTTATACTCTTGCTCACCACGACTACTGCTTGGTTTATTTTTTATAGCTTTTTTTAAAGGGGTATCTTTTTCAACTCTATTTCCTTCAGCATAACTAACTCTACCACCTTTGCTCATGTCTTTTCTGTAAGCTTTAAATTTTGTTCTTTTATTTCTTGCCATTACAATTCCTATATACTTATATTATATTTTACTTAACTTCAAAGAGTTTGTCAACCTTTTCATGCAATTTTTCCATTCTTTCCATTAAAAGATTAAAATCATCTTTTAGTTCTAGTTTTGTGACATACTCTTTTGCAATCTCTTCACGTGTTTTATTAATGAGTATGTCTTGTCTTTTAAGCTCTGAAGAGTTTTGTCTAATCTGAAACCAGATTGGAGCTAACACTAAAGTTATTAAAACATTCCAAACAATGTAAGGTGATACCATTTCCATTTTAAAGTCCTTTTATATATTAATCTCTTTTTGCGTAAATAATTCTTGTATCATAATTATCAAAATGTTTTGGGTCTTTAAAATGTATATCACATGCAATTGATAATCTTGGCTGCTCGTCTTTGTTTTCTTTTACACCGTGTAAAAGGTGACAATCAATCAAATGAAGCTCACCTGTCTTATTATCAACATGACCCACATCATCATAATAAGTAAAACAATTTTCTGGACCTGCAATAAATATATTACAAGCATAAAAAATACTGTCAGGCTGTCCATGATTATGCATTGGTATCTCTTCATTTTTATGAAGAACATTACCCCAACACTGTATCCAACATTCATTTTCATCTTGCATAATAGGTAAAGCAAATAACTTTTCTATTATGTTTACTTCGGGTATGTACTTTAAAAAGTTATAATGTTCATACCTTGCAGTTGTACCTGAGTAATAATCTGTATTTGCAGGTAAAGAAAGTATTTCTTTTTCTTTATCTAACAAAACTTTTTCTATTAACTCACATTCTTCTGTTGATAAAAAGTTTGGAATGTTTATATGCATTTATTTATTACACTAGATAAAGCTAAAACAATTCTATCTTTAGGTGTTACCCCACCTTCTGGGTTATGAAACAATCCCGAATGCCAAAGATACCATTTGTTTATTTCAGGTTCTATTTTAAAATCTGCAAAGTTAGTACCTAATTCTGTTGGTGTAACGTACATTAAACCAGAAATCTGTAAACCTTTTTCTTTTTTAAACATATGATTATGCATCACATTCTGTAATTGAGAACCTTTAGGTGCGTAATAACTCCACACATTTTTTTTGGTAAACTCAAACTTATCTGTTCCTAAATAACTTTTAAAAAGATTGTTTATTGAATCATCAATTATTTTAAAAGCTTTATCAATTTTTAAATCACTTTGTATTTTTGGGTGATTACAATTATCTTTATTACAACATTTAGTTTTTTTTGTGTACTCAATCAAATCTTTCTGAAACTGTTTATTGTTTACTTTCGATATGTAATCACAATTAAAAACTTCAAACACGATTTGATGAATAGTAGCCCGGTAATCCAATCATCGGTCTACCATCAAACTTATTAAATTTAGCTTCTGCACTACTAGAGTCGTTGTAGTGTAAAAATACCTGTCCACAATTTTTACCTTCAAAAGGTTCTCTCCAGTGCTCTAAATCACAGGCTTTATAAATTAACATATCTCCTGCTTCTAACTTAACCTCTACACCTTTTTTTCCTTCTTCGCCTGATGGTTCTAAAAAGATTGACCACTCATCTCCACCTAAATGCATAGTTGTAGATATTTCGCAAGAAGACCTATCTTTATGCCTATGTAATTCATCACCCTTTTTATAGATTCTAGCGTATGAATATGTTTCAGTCAGTTTAATTTTTGTTTCTTTTTCCATAACAGGTTTTACTTTCTGTAATAAAGTGTCCATAACTATATCACCATAATGTGAATATGTTTCAGGTATCATCTCATCATTCCAAATTCCAAAGTATTGAGTAAATTGTGAAATATATCTATCATCAAACAAATGTCTTGCTACTGCTCTTTTGTTTAAAAAGTATTGATAACAAAAATCTGCTAGTTCTGTTGATATAGCACTTTTAATTACTTGGTATTTATCTTTTTTAAAATTCATTTAAATGGGTATCCTATGTTCCAACACACTAAAGAGTTTCGTATTCCTTTAGTTACTGGTTTAACTCTATGCCAAACAAAAGATGGAAAAACAACTATACTTCCTTTTGGTCTAATCTCTGTGCAAATACTTGGTTGTACTGCTTCATCTTGATTTCTAAAATCAAACTCTAAATCACCACCTTCATATTCATCAGGGTCTGTAAGCGATATAGTCATACTAAGTTTTCTTAATTTACCATGTGTGTTTTGGTTTTCTGGTTGGTTATAAGGTTCAATATATGAATCACAGTGCCAGTCATAAAACTGACCTTTTTTGTATTCAGTAAATTGACAAGACTCTGACCAATCCCATTCAAAATTCCATTCAGCATTTACATTAGCTTGATGTATGTAAGGTTGTATTTCTTTGTATATCCACTTATCGTTCATCCATACCACATCAGACTTTCTTTTCTTTTGAATATTTTTTAGTTCTAATTTAGTTAACTTATCTTTATTAGCATTACCTGTAAGAGCTATTTCTTTATCTTGCTCTTTACCATAACGAACAATATCGTCACATATCCTTTCGGGTATAACTGACTGGAAGTACCAGTAATAATATTTTAGATTCATAAATTAAAAATATATTTTAATTATACCCACTCGTCAGCTTTAATTTGTCTATATACAGTTCTTAAATCCCAACAAGTTGATGCTGATGTAAAAGGAACTGCAACTTCTTTAGTTATAACTATACCTGAACCACCTGCTGCTCCTGCGGGGTTTCCATCGTTAGCACCTCCGCCACCACCGCCACCTCGATTGACTGTTCCTGCTACTGCTGCTGTTCCTCCGATTCCTGCTGCTCCATTTCCGCCACCGCCTGACCCTCCTGAAGCTACAGAATTTCTTGGAGATGAGCCACCTCCACCGCCACCTGCGTAGGTAACTGATGAACCTGTTATGCTTGATGCAACTCCATTACCACCTGCACCTCCACTTCCTGTTACTCCCGGTCCGGGTGTAAACGCAGTTGAACCTGCTGACCCTGCTCCTCCGCCTCCTGGTGCTGAGTTGGTAGCAACATCTTTTGACCCACCACCATAACCTTGTCCTGATGTTCCACTTGTGCCTTCAGGCACTAATGGGTCATTGCTACTATGTCCACCACCACAACCACCGGGTTGACCAACTGGGTCTCCGCCAACAACATAAGAAAAACGGTGTCCACCACCTCCACCACCATTAGATGTAATGGGGCTTGGTGTACCTAAAACTGAATTACTACCTGTTCCGTATGTTCCTCTGTTTACTTCTGCTGACCCTGCTCCTACTGTAACTGGATAAGGTGCACCACCTGAAACGGGTGTTGTTGATTCGGCTGAAGCTCCACCACCTGATGTAGCACCCGGAACGGAAGTTCTAAAACCTCCTGCTCCTCCACCACCACCAGTGTCTCCACCTGCTCCGCCACCTGCAACTACTAAATATTGAAGTGATGTTGTTCTTGGTTGAGTAGTAAGAGTTCCACTAGAAGTAAAAGTTGTAATTTGTTCTGCTTGAGTGTCAGTGGTTACTGCTTGTGCTGCTCCTATTAATCTTGGCATATTAACTTACCCAACTACCTGCTTTTACATTATCGTAAAGTGCAGTCATATCCCATACTCCACTTACATTATTTACAAAATTAACTTCAGGTTCTTTAATAATAACAACCCCTGAACCACCATTACCACTTGCAACTGGATTAAATGGTGGATTACCTAAATCAGTTCCTCCACCGCCACCGCCAGTATTAGCAGTTCCACCCGGATTTGGTGAATCTACAGGATTAGAACCCGGTGCACCACCACCTGCTCCACCCTGACCAACTGGTCCTGCATTTTCAAATCTTCCACAGCCACCGCCACCACCTGCTCTTGTAACAGATGAGCCAGTAATAGAAGAAGCTACGCCATCTCCACCATCATAACCTCTTTGTGGGGGTGCAGGAAATGGACAAGAAACACCTACTTCAGAAGCTCCACCTCCGCCACCACCACCATTAGCATCACCACCACTATATGCAGCTCCGCCACCAGCAAAACCTTGACCTGATGTTCCGTTACCCCCTGCGTTTGAATATGAAGCTCCACCGCCTGAACCACCATTTCTTGGAGAAGTTGGATTAGGTACAAAACCTGCACCACCGCCACCAATAGATGTTACCCCATTAAAACTTGAATTTGAACCATGCCTTCCATTAGCTACTGTGTCTGAGGGAGTATTTCCTGCTCCTCCAGCACCAACAACAACTGGATAACCAGTGCTACCATTAACTGGACTTAAAGATTCTGCAGATGCTCCGCCACCTGATGCTTCACCGGGTACTGATGAACGATATCCACCCGCACCACCACCGCCTGAACCTGCTCCATTACGGTCTCCACCACCCCCACCTGCAACAATTACATACTGTACTTCTGTAGTTCTAGCTGCTGTGGTCAGTGTACCGCTTGAGTTAAAAGTAGTTATAACCGCAGATTGAGTTCCTGCTTCAGGTTTGTAATCTATACCAATGTATCCACCGTTTATACTAGCCATAGTTAAATCTCAGTCCAAGATAAATCACTAGCATTCCACTCATAATCTTTTAAGTTAGCTTCACCTAACCATTTTTGATTGTCTTCGTCCCAAGATGTAACAACAAATTCAGAATCAATTTCTGTAATAGTAGGTCGAGCAACTGGTGGCTGCCAATCATCGTTAGAATCTAAAGACCAAGATGGAAAAGGTTGAGGACTTATAAATTTATCTTTACTTGCATCATAAGTAGCACCTATACCTGCGTATTGTTTTCTAAAATTATGATTGTATGAAGTTTGTTTCCAAGCAACTCCGCCTGTTGAATGTGGAACAATAGTTGTTACAAAAGTTTCTGCATCTGCATGTAAATCACCACCATTAGCATCTACATCATCATTTGATACTACGATTACTTGTAATACTTCATTACTTGAGTTAAGTTCTGCAAAATGAGCCATTGTTAAATACCTCCTTTAATTAAGCGTCATCTAGTTCTTCATAGCTAATAGTGTAAGTCAAGTCTGAGTTTGCACTTGCACCACCTTCTAAGATGTCTCCTTCTTCTAAATAAAAACTTGAATTTTTATCTATTAAAACAAGAGTCGCATCTGCTGGAACAGCAATAGTTGATGCAAACAAAACTACTGAGCCACCACTTTTAATGATGCCCATTGTTACAGTAGCAGAGTTTGTACCATCAATATTAGCTATAATAATGCTGTTTACTTTAATTAACTTATTACTTGCACAAGTTAATAAATCAGTTGTTGTAGTAGTAGTTAAAGCTCCGTTTATACTATTCCCGTATATGGAAGTTACTGCTACTAAGTTAGGGTTTGCCATTTTCTTCTCCTATATTATCCAAAGACTAAAGCCATAGCAATAGCTTTACCTGTTGTAGCTTTTGTATCAAGCTGGGTTTGTATGTTGGAAGTTACTCCATCACTAAAGTTTAATTCTGCTGCTGTCGATGTTACATTTGTACCACCTATATCAAGTGTAGTCATTGAGACTTCACCTGCTACTGTTAATACCCCATCAGCAAGAGTCATTAAATCTGTATCGTCTGTATGACCTATTGTTGTACCATTAACTATTACATTATCAACTGTAAGCGTTGTAAGCGTACCAAGACTTGTAATGTTTGATTGTGCTGCACCGGTAACTGTAGCTGCAGTACCACTTGTATTTCCTGTAACATTACCTGTTAAATTTCCTGTAAATTGTGTTGCTGTTAGTACACCCGAACTTGGATTATATGTTAAGCCTGTATCGCTTTCAGCACCTTGAGAACCTGTAGCTCCGTCTACAAATATTGGGTAAACAGTTTCATCTGTACTGTTATTTGCAGATACTGTAATATTATCTGCTGTTCCTGTTGTGTCTTGGTTAAGCGTACCAATTGTAAAGTCTAGTGTGTTGTCTGCATCTTGATAAGCAACTGTAATTCCTGTTTCAGTATTACTTGTAACCATAGCACCCACTGTATCAGATATAGTTTCGGCTAGTGTAACACCACCAATAGTTATAGCATCAGCTTCTAGTGTACCATCAATGTCTGCATCACCTGAAATATCTAAACTAGTAGCATCTAATTCTCCTGCTACAGTTACAACACCGCTTGATAAAGTTATTAAATCAGTATCACTTGTATGTCCAATTACTGCACCATCAATTACAACATTATCTACAGTAAGTGCTGTTAATGTTCCAAGACTTGTAATATTTGTTTGAGCTGCAGTATTTAACGTACCTGCTAAAAGTGTCGTAGTTAAAAGACCACTTGATGGGTTATATGTTAAACCTGTATCACTTTCTGCTCCTTGCGAACCAGTAGCCCCATCAACGAAGATAGGATATACAGTTTCGTCTGTGGAATTATTAGCTGAAACAGTTATGTTATCGGCAGTACCTGTTGTATCTTGATTCAGTGTACCAATTACAAAGTCTAATGTGTTATCAGAGTCATCATAAGTAACTGTTATGTTTGTTTCAGTGTTAGAGCTAACCATAGCTCCTACAGTATCACTAATTGTTTCTGCTAATGTTACACCAGCTATAGTAATTGCATCGGCTTCTAAAGTTCCGTCAATGTCTGCATCACCACTAATATCTAGGGTAGCAGCATCAAGTTCTCCAGAGATTGTGATGTTTCGCCCACCAGTAATATCTTTGTTAGCATCGGTAATAATAGCTTTACTAGCTATAACAGTTCCGTTAGTTATACCATCTATAAGGTTTATATCGGCTGCACTAGCTGTTACACCATCTAATATGTTTAATTCAGCAGCAGTAGATGTTACTCCATCTAATATGTTTAGTTCTGCTGCAGTAGATGTAATAGCTGTACCATTAAAGTTAATAGCATCTGCATAAAGAGTACCATCAAAGTATCCATCTTTAAACTCTAAAGAGCTAGTACCTAAATCAATATCGTTATCTGTAACAGGTACAATAGCACCATCGGCTATGTATAACTGTTGTACAGGACTACTAGATACTTGTACATAAAACTCAATGTAGTTATTTGTTGTATCAATTAATACTTTGTTATTAGGAGCTGTTTCTCCTGCATCACCAATAAGACCAATCACTGGACCTTCAGCAGCAGTACCATCATGTGCGTGACCTGATGTATTGCTAAAAGCATTTAAAATTTGATTGTATTCGTTATTGAATAGTGCAGCAGTTATTGTGTCTCCATCTGAAAACGAACTCTGTCTTATGTACCCTGCCATTTGTTTATCTCCTACCTGAAGGTATAAAATCTATATATAAACCATTTATCTTGTATGGTGGTTTTGTATCCTCTGTAACAACTGTAAAGTTATTACTTGTACCACTTCCTTGTACTGGTATTCTTATCATAGGTGCTGCAGTACCACCAAACACTGTTGAGTTAAACACTGCATCTCCAAAGATTGCAGGTGGATTAACTGTTCCAAAAGAAAAGTCACTTGTTGGTTGTGGAATATCTTGACTGTTAAAGTCGTATTTAATTTGTAGTGCTGGAGTTACAACTCCTTCTGCTGAACAAGAAACTCTAACGTAGTGTAAAGTTTTTAAAGTTCCTAAGTCTCCGTAGTCATAGTCTGGTGTGGCATATCTAGCAAGTATGTTAGACCCATTAAAGTCGTCACCTGAATCGTGTACAAGCACATAGCCATCAGTATCACCGTGAAAATATTTTTCAACACCATCATCATTAAATCCAGCTCCTATGCTGGTTACTTCTATTCCTTTTGTTTCTGACCACTCAAACCCGTTTGGTCTAAGTGTCCCTATAATTCCTTTTTGCTGTGCATTAATAACACCTGTATTTGTATAAAATAATCTATACTGAGACTTTTCTCTAATGACAACACTTGATATTACAAACTTGTCAATGTTTTCTGCTAACTGTGTAATAATAGGTTGGATAGCTTTACTAACTGTACCCAACTCAACGTCTCCAATCCTTGCAGTACCAGCAACCGTTCTTAATCCATCGGGTGCTAAAAAGATAAGGTCACCACCTATCTCTTGAATACTGTAGCCTGATAGACAACCAATGTTCTTTGCCACTGGAACTACCACCGGTGTACCGTTTATATCTTGTAGCTTAAATATACTGTTTCTACAAAATATAAAAAGTTCATTACGGAAACTTTTAATACCTACTATTTGGTCTGATAAGGTTATAGAACCTGAACCAGTACCACTAAAATCTGTAGGGTCTAATAGTTTACTATAAAATACTGTACTAAGATTATCTTCAACACCAGCAACAACTAAATGTTTATCGTGTATTTCAGAGTGTGTTGCAAACTTTGTACCTGTTACAGTAACTTCACCACTAAAATATGTTCTAGTATTAATGTTAGAACCTGTACCCTCCATTCTAAAATAATAGGGTTTATTAGCTCCATCACAAATGACTAGTAGTCCATAATCATAATCAGGTCCTTCAAACAATGAAAAACTAATCTTACCTTGTCCTGTCCTAGTTAGTGTACTACGACCTGTAAAGGCTGTGTAGTTATCTCCACTAGCATCTACAGAACTTCTGCTTATGTTTAACCAACTTGTGCCATCTTGACTAAAGAATATTCCTGTCGATGCACAAGCTACAACACCATCTCCATAAGGTATTACCCCATGAATAGTATCAGCACTACCACTTACCAGTGCAGCACTACCAGCTCCTAATCTACTAAAACCATTAATACGTCTATAACCACCTTCGATAGAAACTTCAAAGTTACTAAGGTCTGTAGCTACACCGGGAGTTTTAAGTAAGTCAATCTGATTAGAAGCTTTGACTAAACCACCGGCACATGCAACTGTATAAGGTTGTGATGTTGCCATAAATTAAAAGTACTTTCTATCGTCTGTCATAGTACGAGGAGTAGGATTAATCAAATTAGATTTCATGCTCCTCAATGCTTTCTTGTAATCATCCATAGCAAACGCTGCTTGTTGTGGAGATTCTTTGAACTGCCATACATAGTATCTTGTTTTAGCAGTTATAACATTCGTGTATTGTTCTGGGAATACAACTGTATCTCCATGAGCTGAAAGCTTTGTAGGCTTTTCAAACGCATAGAAATGTACGTTGTAAACTTTATCAGGGATTGGACTCAAGCCAAACTTCCTGCCATCTGGTGATTTAATAACTCTGCAAGGCTCACCATAAGCCTGTGAATCTGCATCGTCTATGTTCTCGTTGTCTCTGTAATATCTTTTCCAATCAGCTAAGTTTAAAAACTGTAATCCTCTTGAGACAAAAGGAGCTGATTCACCACTCACGTTAATGGTGGTTAAATAAAAATCATCCCAGTCTATCGAAGCGTAATCGTCTTGAACGCTTGAGCTACTAGCTTTTAACTCGTACCATCTAGTACCAGCCACTGTAGCCACAGTTACGTTTCCATAGAAGGGGTCAGTTGAACCACTTTCACCTACTGAAAAAAATGGTAACTGGGGTTCTTCATTTGCTATATCGAATATAGACTTGTTGATGGCATCCTTAGTAAACTGCTGAAGTCCTACAGCACTTGAAAAGTTTGCAGACGTAAGAGGTATCTCATTGAGTTCTCTTAGTACTTCGT